>Ga0308007_10000273_pt1 | contig 23579 bp, 17 predicted proteins | sample Neamet71_FD_203152 | JGI IMG/M metagenome (GOLD analysis project Ga0308007, IMG submission 203152) | Marine microbial communities from water near the shore, Antarctic Ocean - #71 | ecosystem: Environmental > Aquatic > Marine > Unclassified | place: Southern Ocean | collected 2014-06-07
TCTAACATTTTGTCAAAAATAGCGGTATTTTCATAAATGCCGCTAAACTTTTCAGCACAGGTTCCATAGCTGAAAACTGGTACCATTGTTGCACTATGTCCCCCGGTGTTGAAATCTGATTTAAATGTGTAAGGCTTTGTTTTTCCGAATGTTATTGCCAACCCCCCCGTTTCGTGATCTGCGGTAACAATCAATAGTGTATTAGGATTTGCGTTCACATAATTTACCGCTACAGAAACTGCACCGTCAAAATCTTTAAACTCGGAAGTAATATAGTCGATTTCATTTGCATGTCCCCCCCAGTCAATTTGAGAGCCCTCAACCATTATAAAGAAAGGTTTTTCTCTTTGGTCGAATTTATCTAAAGTTGCTAACAAGGCTAAGTCAAGCGTTGGCTTCCTTCCGTCGTTCAGGCTAGGAGGCTCATCGTAATAAGTGAAAAATCCTAATTTATTGGAAGTCGATTGACTAAACTTCGTTAAGTTATTTACCATTTCATAGTCCTTCATTTCCAAAATCAAATTTCGGTTGTCGTTTCTTTTTTTAAAATGTTTTTCTCCACCGCCTATAAAATAATCGATATTGTTTTCACTCAACTGAAGTGCGATGTCTTCATACTGTTTTCTGGAACGAACGTTGGCATAAAATGATGCGGGAGTTGCGTGAACGATACTGGAAGTAGAAATCAATCCAGTAAGATAACCTCTTGATTTACATATTTCTAATATTGAATTTAACTTATTGTTATTTATATCCATTCCCAAAACACCGTTCATTGTTTTTTTACCACAGGCAAATGCCGTGCCACTAGCTGCAGAATCTGTCACTAGATTTTCTGAGGAATGCGTTTTCGACAAACCAATGTATTCAAATTCTTCAAGAGCAGTTTTGTTTCCATTACTATACATACCGGCTGTAATTTGACTTAAGCCCATTCCGTCTCCTATCATTAGTATAATATTTACAGGAGTTTCAGGTGTTTTTTGCCCTATGACATGAAAGATTGTAAATAAGGTCAGTAATAAAGTATTCTTCATTTTCATTTTTACAATGAGTCTATATTTAACATAACAAAGGCTTTATGAATTTAATGATTGTTGGAGTAGCTCCTTTGTTTGAAACAACGTAGTTTGAGTTTGCATCACCTAATTTATCTCTTATTTCTTTATTATTTATAAAATAATTAGAAATAATATTAAAATCAGATTCTTTTTCGACACTAATTACTCCTTTGTTTTTAATGAGATCAACTACTTCTTGAAATTGTTTATAGTTTTTACCAATGATGATTGGAATTCCATAGACTGCCGGTTCAAGCGTATTGTGGAGTCCACTGTTCCCCATCCCGCCTCCGACATAGGCAAAAGAAGCGTAACTATAAATTTTAGTTAATTGCCCTATAGTGTCAATAATTAAGATGTTGCTTTCAACCTTCGATTTTAAATCATAAGTACTCCATTTTGTAAAAGAAACTTTTATTTTTTTTTCCAGCGCTTTAATCGATCTTTCATTAACCTCATGAGGTGCGATTATGATTTTTATTTCTTTTGTTGAAGTTAAATAGTCATTCATAAGATTATAATCTTCTTCCCAAGTGCTTCCCGCTACAAAACACAACTGATTCCCCACAAAGTGCGCAATCTTTTTCAACTGATTGTCTTGATTGAGTAATTCATAGACCCTGTCCAATCGGGTGTCTCCACTTACCGTGATATTTTTAACACCAATTGATTCGAGTAAGTTTTTCGAGTTTTCGTTTTGAACAAAAAAGTGATTAATACCCAGCAGCAGTTTTCGATATTCTTTCCCATACCATTTAAAAAACAGCTGATTGGGTCTAAAAACACTTGATACAGAAATAAGAGGAATTTTCCTCTTGATCATTTCTGTGAAATAATTAGGCCAAAATTCATATTTTATAAAAACTGCCAATTCAGGCTCAATGATTTTTAAAAACTTTTTGACATTAGTGTAGGTGTCGATCGGTAGATAGGAGACAAAATCTACATTCGCATAGTTTTTTTGTATTTCATATCCCGAGGCCGAAAAAAATGTAAGTAAAATTTTATGATTTTTAAACTCATTTCGACATGCGACAATCAACGGTCGAGCTTGTTCAAACTCACCTAAAGAGGCAGCATGAAACCAGATGATCCGATCCTGAGATCCAAACCTAGCAGCGAGTTGTCTAAACACATTTTTTCTCCCCTCATTGAAAATCGAAATTTTTTTTGAGAATGTTCCCAAAATTAAGATAATAGGATAAGCAATGCTAAGGATAATTTTATATAAAATTTGTACCATAATATTACTTCAAAAATAGTTTTTATATATCTATTGAGGAAAGCCGAATCCTTTTTTTAATTTTGGGCTTTAATTGATTATGAAAAAAATTCAAATGGTTGACCTCAAGGGTCAATATCAAAAAATAGAAACGCGAGTTAAGGAATCAATTGTTGACACCCTTGATGCAACTTCCTTTATTAATGGTCCTCAAGTAAAAAGCTTTCAAAAAAAATTAGAAGATTATTTAGGGGTCAAGCATGTCATTCCTTGTGGTAACGGAACAGATGCACTTCAGATTGCTTTGATGGGCTTAGGACTTAAGCTTGGTGATGAAGTCATCACCGCTGATTTTACTTTCGCAGCGACGGTTGAGGTAATATCTCTCCTGGGACTAACTCCAGTGTTGGTTGATGTGGATTCAAAGACTTTTAATATAGATATTGAAGCTCTTAAAAAAGCAATTACTCCCCGATCAAAGGCGATTATCCCTGTTCATTTATTCGGTCAATCCGCTCCGATGGAAGATATTATTGAAGTAGCCAAAGAAAATCAACTTTTTGTAGTGGAAGACAATGCCCAGTCTATTGGTGCTAATTATACTTTTTCGGATGGAAATAAAATGAAAACAGGAACAATAGGGGAGGTTGGAACTACTTCTTTTTTTCCTTCCAAAAACCTTGGTGCTTATGGAGATGGAGGTGCTATTTTTACAAATGATGACAAGCTAGCTAATACGCTGAGAGGAATTGTCAACCATGGCATGTATGAGCGGTATCATCATGATGTGGTGGGGGTTAACTCAAGACTGGATTCTATACAAGCTGTAGTTTTAGATATAAAACTTGAGTATTTAGATCATTATAACGAGTCAAGAAAAGCAGCCGCAGCAAAATACACGCAACGATTAAATAACCATCCAGAAATAACAACTCCCTTTAGAATCGGAGATTGTGATTCTCACGTTTATCACCAATATACACTCAGGATTTCAGAAGCGTATCGCGATGATTTAGTAAAGCACCTTAATGAAAAGGAAATCCCCTGTGGCGTTTACTATCCGATTCCACTCCATCTTCAAAAGGCTTACACAAGCGACAGGTATAATGAAGTAGATTTTGAGGTTACGAATCAAATTGTAAAAGAGGTCATCTCTTTACCCATGCATACGGAATTAGAAGAGGATCAAATTGACTACATAACAAATACGATTATTGAGTTTTTGGATAATAAATAGAAAATCAGATTACAGCTGAAGCGGTGTTTGCTTCTTTGGAAATCTTTTTCACCAAACCTTGTAATACTTTTCCTGGACCAACTTCGATAAAAGATGTTGCACCTGATTTTAACATTTCATTAACGCTTTGTGTCCATTTTACAGGAGCAGTAAGCTGATCAATTAAGTTTTTTTGTATTTCTAAAGGATCGTTAACAGCTTTAGCAACAACGTTTTGATAGACAGGGCATCGCGGCGCTTTGAAAGAAGTAGCGTCAATTGCGTTTGCAAGCTCAATCCTTGCTGGCTCCATTAAAGGAGAATGAAAAGCACCTCCTACAGGAAGAATCAATGCCCTTCTAGCGCCAGCGTTTTTAAGGCTTTCACAAGCCATTTCAACTGCAGGCATAGCGCCAGAAATGACCAGTTGACCTGGGCAGTTGTAGTTTGCTGCAACAACAATACCTTCGGTTTCAGTACAAATTTTTTCGACCAAACCGTCTTCCATTCCAAGGACAGCAGCCATGGTTCCCGGTTCGTGATCACATGCTTTTTGCATGGCTTCAGCTCTTTTGGAAACTAGCTTTAATCCAGACTCGAAGTCAATCGCTCCTGCAGCAGTCAAGGCTGAGAATTCCCCTAATGAATGCCCAGCGACAGCATCAGGGTTGAAGTTGTCTCCCATTACTTTTGAAAGGATCACCGAATGAACATAAATAGCAGGTTGGGTTACACTGGTTTGTTGGAGGTCTTCTTTTGTGCCTTCGAAAATAATTTTTGAAAGATCAAAGCCCAAGATTTCGTAGGCTTGATTAAATAGTTTTTTTGCAATCTCATATTGATCGAAAAGGTCTTTACCCATTCCTGGGAATTGAGAACCTTGTCCAGGAAAAATATATGCTTCCATCTTAAATTGATATTATTTTTTAATATATGTTAAATAGGAAAAATGCGAAGGTTCATCTTTAAAATTTTCAAAACTTTCTTCCGATATAATGTTCCATTTACTAAGGTCAATGACCGGAAAAAATGTATCTGCTTCATAATCTTTGTGGACACGAGTCAGCTCGATTTTGTGAGCGATCTCGATTGCTTGCTCATAAATTTGTCCTCCTCCAATTATAAAAGGTTGGCTGTCATTTTCAGCCAGCACCATGGCCTCCTCTAGATTGTGGCAAACGCTAACACCTGCTGCGGCATAACTTTTATTTCTTGAAATAACAATGTTGTGACGGTTGGGAAGCGCCTTGGGAAGTGATTCAAAAGTTTTTCTCCCCATAATAATTGCATGACCGGAGGTAAGTCGTTTAAAACGCTTAAGATCTTCTGGTAAATGCCAAATCAATCGATTGTCTTTGCCTAAAGCATTATTTTCTGCTGCTGCGGCAATGATGGTGACCTCTTTGATTTTTTCTATTGAACTTAAATTTTTGTCATTTTCAGCTTCAAAAAGCAATTTTTCATTTGCTTTATCAATTGCATTTTTAGAACTCATAAATCATGAATTAGTGTTTTGTTTAAAACACGATAGATTTAATTTAAATTTCAGTTAAAATAAATCTAAATAGATTAATTTTGAAAGAACAAATGTACAATTTCTAATTAATTTATGGAGATTCGGAACGATTTCCCGCTATTAAATTCCTCTACTTATTTAAACACGGCATATGTCGGTTTAATGTCAAAGTCTCTATACGATTTTAGAGTGAAGTTTGAATTGGAATACCTCCATAAAGGAGATGAGTACAAGCTAAACGCTTATGAATGTTTAGGAGAAACACATGCTTCAATCGCTAATTTTATTAGCTCTCAAAAAGATCAAACTTATTTTGTTCCTAATTTTTCCACTGGAATTAGACTTGTTTTGGATCGGCTAAGACCAGGGACAAACCTCTTGCTTATTGACGATGACTATCATTCTCTTTTGTCTGCTATTGAGGAACGTGATTTTAATCTATTTTCGGTCAAGATGCAAGAAAATGTTGAGTCTGCGATTGCCAATGTATTAAAAGTAAATTCAATAGATGTTTTGGTTTTAAGCATTGTTCAATACACGAACGGTTTAATGATTGACTTAGATTTTATAGCGGAATTAAAAAATAAATTTCCAGAATTACTAATCATTGGAGACGCCACACAGTTTATAGGAACTAGTGTTTTTAACTTTTCAGAATCGGCATTTGATGCAATCGTTTGCAGTGGATACAAGTGGTTACTCGCTGGTTTTGGAAATGGTTTTATTGCTGTTTCGGATGATTTTATAAGGCTTACGAATAGCACTAAGGCGGAAATGCAATCAAAGGTTTTTGCAGGACATTTTAATATTCTTGCCGCAGCCTCTTTGGTTTTTGCATTAGGCTATTTAAAATCAAATGGATTTGAAAAATTGATTGAAAAAAATGATCTTCTTTTGTCTAAATTGAGAAATGGACTTAGTAATTTAGGCTTCAATCCCGCTTATTCAAGTCGGAAAAAACAAAGTAATATTGTTAGTATCCCTTTTGATGAATCAATTGGTAAGATATTAGAAGAATCAAATATTAGATTCTCCCATCGAGAAAACTTTATTAGGTTTTCAATTCACTTCTATAATATAGAAATGGACGTTGATAAACTCCTTAGTGTAATTGAAAAAAAAGTGCTTGTTTAGTTTGGCTATACTGCAACCTTCCCTTTGATTAATGGGTGTGGATCATAACCGATTAAATCAAAATCATTATAATCAAAACTTAAGATATCTTTTATTTTTGGATTAAGAACCATTTTTGGAAGTGGTTTAATGTCTCTGCCAAGTTGTAATTCAATCTGTTCCTTGTGGTTGGAATAAATGTGCGCATCGCCAAAAGTGTGAACGAAATCTCCTGGTTTTAAACTGCAAACTTGGGCGATCATTAAGGTCAATAATGCATAAGAAGCAATATTAAAAGGAACTCCTAAAAACACATCGGCACTTCTTTGATAAAGCTGACAGGATAGTTTTCCTTCCGCAACATAAAATTGAAAAAATGCATGACAGGGGGGTAAAGCGACTTTATTGTTCGAAACGTTTTCTGAGAAAGAAACTTTAGTGTCAGGTAAGACTCCAGGATTCCATGCCGTAACAAGCATTCTCCGGCTGTCGGGGTTATTTTTTAATGAAGTGATCACTTCTTTGATCTGATCAATTCCTTCATCATTCCAGTTGCGCCATTGGTGACCGTATACAGGACCAAGGTTTCCGTCTTTATCGGCCCATTCGTTCCAAATTCTAACGCCATTTTCCCTAAGGTAACTGATATTTGTATCCCCTTTTAAAAACCATAAAAGTTCAAATATCACAGACTTGACATGAATTTTCTTTGTTGTAACCAAGGGAAATCCCTCTGAAAGATCAAAACGCATTTGATAACCAAAAACACTTTTAGTTCCCGTGCCAGTTCGATCAGTTTTTTTAACACCCTGTTGATGAATGTGTTTTACGAGATCAATATATTGTTGCATTTACGTTGATTTAATAATATTAAAAATAGATAACCTATGCGATGATTTAATTATAAATAAAAATAGTTTTTAAAAAAAGATTAACACTATTTATTAGATTTCCGTTTAGAAATTTCATCTCTTATTTTAACTGCTTTTTCATAGTCTTCAACCTTCACCAATTTGTTAAGAAGTGTTTTTAGCTTGGATAATGATATTTTTTTGAGATCATAAGGAAGTTCTTTTTGCTTGCTTTGTTCCTCAGCAAAACTCTGAATCCAATTGTCTTCACTGTTATCCCCCTTATCTTTAGAAATTTCTTCCGAATTAAAACCAGCTTGTTTTAAAATTGAATCATAAACAAAAATTGGGGCGTTAAACCGAAGTGCCATGGCGATTGCATCTGATGTTCTAGCATCTATAATCTCCTCAATCTTATCTCTTTCAAAAGTTAAGTTGGAATAAAACACACCATCAACAAGTTTGTGAATAATAACTTGTTTTACGAATATATTAAATCTTTCGGCAAAACTTTTAAATAAATCGTGCGTAAGGGGCCTTTTTGGTTTTAATTCTTTCTCCAATGCAATGGCAACGGATTGCGCTTCGAAACCGCCAATGATTATTGGTAAACGACGGTATCCCTCTGCTTCCTTGAGAATTAAGGCATAAGCACCAGTTTGGGTTTCACTGAAGGAAATGCCCTTAATAGTTAGTTGGATTAATTTCATAATGTCACAGTATGAGGATAGTATGTTTCAGCTAAAATAGTGTTAAAGAAGCTATTTTTTGATTAACAATATTAAAAAGTTTGATATTGATAAAACTTATCAGTTAACATTTAATTAAATTTGCGTTTTAATACATATAATTTTAGATGAAAACAATTCAATTTAGAGAAGCCATTTGTCAAGCAATGAGCGAAGAAATGAGACGAGACGAAACTATCTATCTGATGGGTGAAGAAGTTGCTGAATACAACGGTGCTTATAAAGCTTCAAAGGGAATGCTCGATGAATTTGGCGAAAAAAGGGTGATTGATACTCCCATTTCAGAGCTTGGTTTTTCTGGCATAGGGGTTGGTTCAACTATGACTGGGAATCGACCTATAATTGAATTCATGACCTTTAATTTTGCTTTGGTTGGTATTGACCAGATCATTAACAATGCTGCTAAAATCAGACAAATGTCAGGAGGACAATTTCCTTGTCCAATCGTTTTTAGAGGCCCTACTGGCTCTGCAGGTCAACTTGCGGCAACGCATTCACAGGCTTTCGAGAGCTGGTATGCCAATTGCCCTGGGCTCAAAGTAATTGTTCCTTCAAACCCTTATGATGCTAAAGGATTATTGAAATCAGCGATTAGAGATAACGATCCTGTAATTTTCATGGAATCAGAACAAATGTATGGAGACAAGTGCGAAGTGCCCGAAGGCGAATATACCTTACCCATCGGTGTTGCTGAAATTAAAAGAAAGGGAAAAGATGTTACAATCGTTTCTTTTGGTAAAATAATCAAGGAGGCCTATATTGCAGCCGAAGCTCTTTCTATAGATGGGATTGACTGTGAAATCATTGACTTGAGAACCATTCGTCCAATGGATTATAAAGCAATTTTTGATTCTGTCAAAAAGACTAATCGCTTGGTTATTTTAGAAGAAGCATGGCCTTTCGGAAACGTTGCAACCGAAATTACGTATCAGGTTCAAAGTCAAATATTTGATTACTTAGATGCACCTATCGAAAAGATAAATACTGCAGATACTCCTGCTCCTTATTCACCTGTTCTATTTGCCGAATGGCTTCCTAATAGCGGTGATGTAATTAAAGCAGTTAAAAAAGTAGTTTATAAGGATTAAATAAATAACCCTATTTAAAAATCAATATTCGCCATTTATAAATTTAATTTAGCATTTCTCTTTCTAATTTCTAATTTTTGCCTTTCACAAATAGTAATCAAAGGGTATGTCAGGGACGCTCTTAAAACCCCAATACCAAACGCACATGTCTACTTTACTGATGTTGCAGATGGTGTGGTTACGGATATCGATGGTTACTTTGAATTACTAACTGAGGAAAACCATGAGTCATTTGAGGTTAGTTATGTTGGAATGAAGACTCGAGTGATTTCTCTCAAGCCTAGGATCAAAAAATCTTATAAAATCATGATGGTTGAAGCGGGTCAACTCGTTGAGGTTGTTCTCTTTCTCAAGCCTAAAAAAAGGCTTAAAAAGAAAGAAAATCCTGCGTATAAAATTCTTGATAAAATTTGGAAGAACAAACGTAAGAATGGTTTAAAGTTGGTGAGTAATTATAGTTATAACCGAGTTCGGAACATGGAAATAGGCTTGACCAACATTGATTCCATTTCACTGTCTAAATGGATTAAAGAAGATTTCGAATCCCTGTCCAAAATAATTGTTCAAAATAAAACTAAATCAGGCTTCTACATTCCTGTATTTGCTGGTCAAACAGTGAAAATTTTTCTAGGAGATAATGAAAAAGATCTCCAAGTGGAAAAGATTATTGCAAAGCGAAGCGTTGGAATCGAACAAAATGGGTTTGTACTTGATCGAATTCAGAATATTTTTTTAGATATAGATGTTTATTCGGATGATATTCCTTTGGTGAATCGAACTTTTGTAAGTCCAATTTCTAAACATGGTTATAGTGTTTATCATTATGTTTTAAGCGATAGTCTAGAGACTACAAATGGAAAAGAATATTTGATTCATTTTTTTCCAATAGAGGATGGAGATCTAGCTTTCGAGGGAAAGTTTAGTGTTACGGCTAAGGATTATGCATTGACCTATATTGAAATGCGTACCAATCCTAAGATAAATTTAAATCTTGTTCAGAATCTGTTTCTTGAAAAATATTTTATTATTCAAGATTCTATCTATCTCCCTCTAAAGGATGAGTATGAAGCCGATTTTACCATATTAACTAAAAGTGACGAAGAAAAAGGACTTTATGTAAAGCAGATAGACTTTTTTGATAAATATGAGTTGAACAAAGGAATCGCCCTAGAAATGTTTGAAGATCAAGAACCACAATTTCGAGTGGATCAATTTGAACAAGACGAAACTTATTGGAAAAAAGAAATCCCTGTTCAAGCAGATGATCAGCAATTGTTTAAAATGGTCAATCAGATAAAGGATGTTGATCAGATTAAAAAAATAACAAGGAATATAACAATATTAACCTCAGGCTATCTACCTGTCTTTAAAAGCCTTCAGTTGGGTGACCTTTGGCGAACAGTGGGTAGTAATGAAATTCAGGGTACTAAAATAAAAGTTGGTTTTAGGACATTCAACTCCCAGAATGACAGATTTAGATTTCAATCTTATTTGACACACGGGCTTAAAAACAAAAGTTGGAATTATGGTTTATCAGCTAATTTTTTAATTGGTAATCGACCTCGAGTTATCGTTGGTGCTTCTTATTCCGATGATCTTCAGCAATTTGGTGGGAAACTGATGAGTCAAGATCCACTTGTTTTTGATCCTTTTGCTGATGCGCTTTTTAAACGGGGAAATAATTACTTTAGAACCGATATCCAAGATTTCAAGGTGCTAACAGATTATGCAATTACAAAAAATCTACATCTGAGTGCATTGTGGTATTTAAGAGACATTGCCTCAGCAGACCCTGATCGTTTTTCGATTGGCTATCTGGTAGGGGGTGAGACTAAAAACGAATATGTGGATTCAGGTTTTGAGTTTAGAATGATATTCACACCAAAACGAAAGGTTTTTGGTTACGGTGTTTTTCAGCGATTTGGAAACAACCTCTATCCCTCAATGATTATAAAACTTAAGAAAGGAGTTGCGGGTTTTATTGGAAGTAATTTGAATTATACGCAAGTTCAACTTTCACAAAACTACCCCATCAAATTGAGTAAATTTGGTATTCTAGATGCCACTATTGAAGCAGGAAAATCTTTTGATAAAGTTCCACTACCTTCCCTTTTTTCAGTACCTGCTAATCAGACTTTCTCTTTGGAAAAAAACACTTTTTCTCTGCTTAGCTATTATGATTTTGTCACGGATACTTATTTTAACACCCACCTTGAGCATCATTTTAATGGCTTTATAATGAACCGATTACCTTACGTAAAGGATTTAAAACTAAGACTTTTAATGACTTTTCGTATGGCTTATGGGTCTTTGTCAAGTGCAAATAAAGTACTTTTAGATACACAACTGGGAATTCAATCACCAAATCAAAAACCCTATTATGAATATGGTTTTGGTTTCGAGAACCTTGGCTTGGGACAAGTGCGATTTTTTAGATTAGATTTTATATGGAGAAGCCATTACCAAGCTTTAAATGGCCCTCAATCTCCTGAAATGGGGCTGAGAGTTGCATTTAGACCGACCTTTTAATAATTAACAAACAATTTAATTATTAGTGCGCGCACACGAAAATAAAGATATTAAAAACCCTAGTTTTATACCCCTTTATTATTCAATTTCGTTATTTTTATGCCCGTTATTTAAAAGAAACAAAGAAATGGAAAAAAACATTATTTACATACCTATAATATTATCGCTTATAGGTCTAGTATACATGTTTGTCAAAGCCCAATGGGTTAGAAAACAAGATGCAGGAAATGAGAAAATGCAAAGCATCTCCTTAAGCATTAAAGAAGGAGCACTTGCTTTTTTAAGAGCAGAATATAGATTGTTATTGATTTTTGTATTCGTTGCTTCTGGTGCGCTGTATGGAATATCATACTTTGTAGATACAACAAGTGTACTAATCATTCCAGCATTTATTTTTGGTGCTTTCTTTTCTGGTTTAGCAGGAAACATAGGTATGAGAATTGCAACTGAAGCCAATTCACGAACTACTCAGGCAGCTCGAACAAGTTTGCCTAAAGCACTAAAGGTTTCCTTCGGAGGAGGAACTGTTATGGGATTAGGTGTTGCTGGTCTTGCTGTGTTAGGTCTTTCTTTATTCTTTCTATTATTTATTTCTTTTTTCATTACTGAAGGCGGAAATTTTTATTATGAAATGACAGTTGTGCTAGAAGCACTTGCTGGATTCTCATTAGGAGCAGAATCTATTGCTTTGTTTGCAAGAGTAGGTGGAGGGATTTACACAAAAGCGGCTGACGTAGGTGCTGATTTAGTTGGAAAAGTCGAAGCAGGTATCCCTGAGGATGATCCAAGAAATCCTGCAACAATCGCAGATAATGTTGGAGACAACGTAGGTGACGTTGCTGGAATGGGTGCCGATCTTTTTGGAAGTTATGTTGCCACAGTTTTGGCTTCAATGGTTTTAGGAAATTACATAATTAAAGACATGTCTGACGCAACTGGAACTCAGTTTTCAGATTCCTTCAATGGAATGGGACCGATTTTACTCCCGATTGTCATTGCAGGAGTTGGAATTATTTCCTCTATAATTGGAACTTTTTTAATTCGAATTAAAAGCAATGATGCCAAAGAAAAAGATGTTCAGAGAGCATTAAATACTGGAAACATTGTTTCAATTTTAATCACAGGTTTTGTTGGTTGGTTTTTGATAGATTGGATGTTACCAGAGACCATAATTGGAATGCGATTCTTTGGTGAGGGAACCCGAGACATAACTAATAACAATGTGTTTTATGCAACACTTGTTGGATTGGGTGTAGGTTATTTAATCTCATTATTCACAGAATATTACACTGCTTTAGGTAAAAAGCCAGTTATGGAAATCGTTAGAAATTCATCGACAGGTGCAGCAACTAATATAATTGCTGGTTTGTCTACAGGAATGATGTCGACATTTAGTTCGGTAATTCTCTTTGCATTAGCAATTTGGGGATCATATGCTTTTGCTGGATTTTATGGAGTAGCAATTGCTGCTTCTTCAATGATGGCAACCACGGCGATGCAATTGGCGATAGACGCTTTTGGTCCTATTGCTGATAACGCAGGTGGAGTAGCAGAGATGAGTGATTTACCCGATGAGGTTCGTGGACGAACAGATATATTAGATTCAGTAGGGAATACAACTGCAGCAGTTGGTAAAGGATTTGCCATTGCATCGGCAGCACTTACAGCACTTGCACTTTTTGCAGCATATGTTACTTTTACGGGTATCGATGGAATTAATATTTTTAAAGCAGACGTTTTAGCCGCTTTGTTTATTGGTGGAATGATACCAGTGGTATTTTCTGCCCTTGCAATGAAAGCGGTAGGAAGAGCTGCCATGGAAATGGTAGAGGAAGTTAGAAGACAATTTAGAGAAATCCCAGGAATATTAGAGGGAACTGGAACACCAGATTATGGTAAATGTGTTGACATATCAACCAAAGCTGCATTAAAAGAAATGTTGCTTCCCGGATTGCTTACTATTGTTTCTCCTTTAGTTATAGCTTATTTTATGGGAGCTGAAGCACTGGGAAGTTATATGGCTGGTGTAACCGTATCAGGTGTGTTATGGGCAATATTTCAAAACAATGCTGGTGGCGCTTGGGACAATGCTAAAAAATCCTTTGAAGCAGGGGTTGAGATTAATGGTGAAATGACTTACAAAGGTTCAGAAGCTCACAAAGCTGCAGTAACTGGAGATACAGTTGGAGATCCTTTTAAAGACACTTCGGGACCCTCAATGAACATTCTTATTAAACTGACTTGTTTGATTGGTTTGGTAATTGCTCCTTTATTGGCAGAAGAAAATACTGAAGATCACTCGGCAGTTGATCAGAAGATTAAAAAAGAAATTAAAGTAGAACAGATTGCAGAGGATATTGAAAATGATTCAACAGTCATTACAATTTCATAGTCAACTAATTTATAAGTTTTATAAAAGGCTTAGTTAATAATTGAATTATTAATTAAGCCTTTTTATTTCGGCATCTACTTTCTCAATGACTTTGCTCAAATCCGCATTTTTTTCAACAAAATCTAATTCATCCACATCAATAATTAGCAATTTACCTTTATCATAGGTTGATATCCATGCTTCATAGCGCTCATTCAAGCGGCTGAGGTAATCAATGCTGATAGAGTTTTCATATTCTCGACCCCGTTTGTGTATTTTGCTTACAAGGTTAGGAATGCTACTTCTTAGATAGATTAATAAATCTGGCCCTTCAATCAAAGACTCCATTAATTCAAAAAGCGACTTGTAATTGGTGAAATCACGATGATTCATTAAACCCATTGCATGAAGATTGGGCGCAAAAATATGTGCATCTTCGTAAATCGTTCGATCTTGAACGAACTTTATGTCCTTCCCTTTGGCGGACAATAGTTGACGGAACCTACTGTTTAAAAAATAGACTTGAAGATTAAATGACCAGCGTTCCATGTGGGTGTAAAAGTCATCTAAATAAGGGTTGTCTATTACATCTTCATAATTGGCTTCCCAGTTATAATGTTTTGATAGTAATTCAGTCAAGCAAGTTTTTCCTGCTCCAATGTTACCCGAAATTGCAAAATGCATAATTAAATAGTTTGTTATTAGAAAGATAAACACTTTTTTTAAATTGTACTCAGAAATTAATTTATGGTTTTGTTAAAATCAACCAAAGAAATAATATTTTTAAAAATTTAATTTAAAAAAAGTTCATTTATTTTTGAAATAATAAAATATATAATATATTTGTATATTATTAACGAGGAAGGATTTGACTGATTGCAACCTCATAAAAAAATGCTAAACGCAGTGTTGCTTTAAAACGACATCTTGTCAAATCCCCTTTTAAAGCAATGATTAAATGTCATATTTTTTTACTTCAGAATCAGTTAGTGAAGGTCATCCTGACAAAGTAGCTGATCAAATTAGCGATGCACTACTAGATAATTTTATTGCTTTCGATGCCGAAAGTAAAGTTGCCTGCGAAACGATGGTAACAACAGGACAAGCTATTCTGGCTGGAGAAGTCAAAAGCGGAACCTACTTAGACGTTCAGCAAATAGCTAGAGATACAATTAACAAGATTGGTTACACCAAAGATGAATATCAGTTTAGCGGTAACTCTTGTGGTGTGATCTCTCTAATTCATGAACAATCGCAAGATATTAATCAAGGGGTTGACAGAGAAGAAAAAGAAAATCAAGGAGCTGGTGATCAGGGGATCATGTTTGGCTATGCTACTGATGAAACAGAAAACTATATTCCATTAACGCTCGACTTGTCTCATAAAATTTTAATTGAACTAGCGGCTGTAAGAAGAGAATATAAAGAGATCAAGTACTTAAGACCAGATGCAAAATCTCAGGTCACAATTGAGTACGATGAAGATCATACGGCCTTAAGAATCGACACCATCGTTGTTTCAACTCAGCATGATGCCTTTTTGGATGATGATGAGAAAATGCTCGAAAAAATTAAGAGCGACATCATCAACATCGCGATCAAAAGGGTTATTGATAAAGAGCCAGCACATATTCAAAAGTTATTTAACAATGACATAAGTTACCATATCAACCCAACAGGGAAGTTTGTAATCGGTGGACCCCATGGGGACACAGGATTGACAGGCAGAAAAATCATTGTTGACACTTATGGTGGAAAAGGTGCACATGGTGGTGGTGCTTTTAGCGGAAAAGATCCAAGTAAAGTAGATCGAAGTGCAGCCTATGCTGCGCGTCATATTGCAAAGAACATGGTAGCAGCTGGCGTAGCTAAAGAAATTTTGGTACAAGTCAGTTATGCCATTGGAGTCGTAGCTCCAACCTCAATAAATATTAAAACGTTTGGTACTGCAAAAGTATCTTTGAGTGACACTCAAATTGCGGAGAAAGTTAACGAAATCTTTGACATGCGACCTTATGCAATTGAACAACGTTTAAAACTAAGGAATCCAATATACTTAGAAACCGCAGCTTATGGCCACATGGGGCGACAGCCAAAAGAGGTAACCAAAATATTTGAATCCCCTTACAGCGGTAGGGTTGAAAAAACCGTTGAATTATTTACATGGGAAAAACTAAATTATTTATCTAAAATTAAAAACACTTTTCAATTATGAGTTTAAAATTAGCAACCAATGCAGTTCATGCAGGGCATGACGTAACAAAAACCCAAGGAACAAGAGCTGTTCCAATTTATCAATCAACTTCATATGTGTTTAATGATTCTGATCACGCTGCCAATCTTTTTTCTCTGGCTGAACCAGGATTTATTTACACAAGATTAAATAATCCAACCAATGATGTTCTCGAGCAGCGATTAGCTGCTGTCGAAGGAGGAGTTGCAGCAGTAGCAACGGCTTCTGGAACTTCTGCTATTGCGACTGCGCTTTTAGTGCTTCTTAAGGCTGGAGATCATATTGTAGCATCTAGCAGCCTTTATGGAGGAACCTACAACCTACTAAGTGTTACACTTCCTCGTTTGGGAATCACGACAACTTTTGTAGATCCAGATGATGTTGAAAATTTTTCAAAAGCAGTTCAACCCAATACACGCGCTTTCTTTGCAGAGTCACTGGGAAATCCAAAATTAGATGTGCTTGATTTGGCAGAAATTAGCGAACATGCTAAAGCTGCAAAAGTACCTTTTATTGTGGATAATACAATTGCTACACCAGCACTTTTAAATCCCATTGTTCATGGAGCAAATATTGTTATTCATTCTTTAACAAAATATATTACTGGTAACGGAACTACATTAGGAGGTGTTATTATTGACGCAGGTAATTTTGATTATTCGAACGGTAACTTTCCTGAGTTTACTGAACCTTCTGCCGGTTACCACGGTTTGGTTTATCACGATGCACTTGGGGCGATTGCTTTTATTGCAAAAGTAAGAATCGAAGGACTTCGTGATTTTGGAGCAGCAGCAAGTCCAATGAATAGTTTTCAAGTAATTCAGGGTTTGGAAACGCTTCCAATTCGTATGCAAAAACATTCTGAAAGCGCACATGAATTGGCAGAGTGGCTAGAAGCTCGTGAAGAAGTTAGCTGGGTGAATTATCCTGGATTGAAATCTTCTAAATACAATACCTTAGCTGAAAAATATTTACCAAACGGTAAGAGTGGTATTGTTACATTCGGACTTCACAAAGGTTTTGAAGGCGCTAAGAAAGTATCTGATAACACCAAGATATTCTCATTATTAGCAAATATTGGAGACACAAAATCATTAATTATTCACCCTTCAAGTACTACGCACCAACAATTAAACGAAGCAGCTCAAAAAAGCGCTGGAGTTTCTGCTGATTTGGTTAGACTATCAGTAGGAATCGAGGATATTGAAGATTTGAAAAATGATTTAGATCAAGCACTCAAAACGTTATAAATCTAAGTGATTAAAACAATTTCCATAGCACAATTTAAAACAGACTCAGGTGTGAGTTGTGACACGATCGATCTGCACTATCAGCACTTCGGACAGGACTATAATGATGCCCCCGTAGTTTTAATAAATCACTCTTTGACCGGCGATGCAAATGTTGCCGGTCCATTGGGTTGGTGGAATGAAATTGTTGGCCCAAACTTAACCATCGATACAAATCAGTTTGCAATCATTGCCTTCAATATCCCTGGTAACGGAATCAAGGGTTCTGTCCTAGAAAATCATTTGGATTTTCATACCGGAGATATAGCTGAAATATTTTATTCTGGTCTAAAAAAAATAGGAATAACTCATCTTTTCGCACTTCTAGGTGGATCGATAGGAGGGGGTATCGCATGGGAAATGTCTGCTCGATATCCTGAATTGACAGACAATCTTATCCCAGTTGCATCAGATTGGAAAGCCTCTGATTGGATTATTGCCAATACTTTTTTGCAAAAAAGACTACTCGAAAACTCAAAAGACCCGGTTCAAGACGCAAGGATTCATGCCATGCTTACTTACAGAACTCCGGCTTCTTTTTCAGAGCGGTTTAACAGAACAAAAAATACTGAAAAAAATCTATACAACGTTGAAAGCTGGTTGGTTCATCATGGAGAAAAACTTTTTAATCGTTTTCCACTTGAAGCCTACAAAGCCATGAATCATCTGTTGTCCTCGGTTGATATTTCAAGGAATGGAAAAGACCCGAAGGAAATAATTAAAAAAATTAAAGCTGACATTCACTTAATTGCGATTGACAGCGATGTCTTTTTCACACCTGATGAGGATCAAAAAACCTTTGAATTGGTGAAAGAGAATAAAGAAAATATTTTTTACCATGAAATAAAATCTATTCATGGACACGATGCTTTTCTAATAGAAAATGAGATTGTATCTAAGATTTTAAGTAAAGTGTTTAAACCCAAATTAAAACCATGAGGAATAATGAAAGTAGCCTTAGAAAGGATAAACCAGGATTATCTTTTTAAAGTAGCAAACTCAAACGGACACAGCGTTCTTTTAGACAATAAGTCAAAAAAAGAGGGAGAAGTAGCGGGCATCAGTCCAATGGAACTTCTTTTGATGGGACTTGCTGGTTGTAGTAGTATTGATGTTGTTGCGATTTTAAATAAACAAAAACTAAATCCAACTTCTTTGAAAATGGAAGTGGAGGGGGAGCGTAATGAGACTGAAATCCCATCACTATTTAACAAGATTAATGTTAAGGTGATTGTTGATGGTGAAATTTCTCCTGAAAAAATAAGACGCGCCGTCCAGCTATCTTTTGACAAGTATTGTTCTGTTTCCAAAACTTTAGAGCATACTGCAGAAATTAATTATTTAATTTTTCTAAATGGGATAGAAATATGAAAAAGCACTTTGAGACAGAAGCGATTCGAACACAGATAGAACGCACACAATATAACGAGCATTCCAGCCCGTTGTTTTTGACGTCAAGTTTTGTTTTTGACGATGCAGAACAAATGCAAGCCTCTTTTGCAGGGGAAAACGACAAAAATATATACAGTCGATTTAGCAACCCCAATAACCAGGAGTTGGTCGATAAAATTTGCGTCATGGAAGAAGCCGAAGCAGGTATTGCATTTGCCTCAGGAATGGCCGCTGTATACACTAGTTTTGCTGCACTGCTTAAAAGCGGTGATCACATTGTTTCTTCAAGGTCTATTTTTGGGTCTACACACAGTTTGTTTATAAATGTCTTTCCAAAATGGAACATTGAAACTTCTTATTTTAGTGCTGATAAGCCTGAGGGAATTGAAGATGTAATTCAGCCGAATACCAAATTAATATATGCCGAAACGCCAACCAATCCTGGAGTTGATATTTTAGACCTCGCTTTTTTGGGTGCAGTGGCGAAGAAGCATAATTTAATCCTCATCATTGATAATTGTTTTGCAACGCCTTATTTACAACAACCCATAAAATATGGAGCAGATTTGGTCATTCATTCTGCTACGAAGCTGATTGATGGCCAAGGACGAGTCCTCGGAGGATTAATTGTCGGAAAGGAAGATTTAATCACCGACATTCATGCCTTTTATAAAAACACGGGTTCTGCTCTGTCTCCTTTCAATGCATGGATACTTTCCAAAAGCCTTGAAACCCTTGCAATTCGTGTAGATCGACACTGTGAAAATGCTCTTGCATTGGCATTACATCTTGAAAAACACCCTAAAATTAATGCTGTAAAGTATCCATTTTTAACTTCGCATCCACAGTATGCGATTGCTAAAAAACAAATGCGACACGGGGGTAATATTGTTATTTTTCAACTCGATGGAGGACTAGAAGCAGGTCAGGCTTTTTTAAATAAAATAGAAATGTGTTCCCTTACGGCCAATCTAGGAGATTCAAGAACCATTGTTTCTCATCCTGCTACGACCACCCACAGTAAACTTTCGTCTGAAGATCGTTTGGAGGTTGGAATCACCGATGGATTAGTTCGACTTTCAATTGGTTTGGAAAATATTAAAGACATTATAACAGATGTCGATCAAGCCCTAGATAAAATATAAACAATGATTGAAGATATTTTAAAAGAACGAATACTTGTTTTGGACGGTGCCATGGGAACTATGATACAGCAGTTAAAGTTTACAGAGTCCGATTATAGAGGTGAGCAGTTTAAGGATCATCCCTGTCCCTTGGGGGGCAATAATGATTTACTTTCGATAACACAAGCTAACGCAATAAAAAAGATCCATGAAGCTTATTTCACAGCAGGTGCAGATATTGTAGAAACCAATACTTTTTCTTCAACTTCAATAGCTATGGCAGATTACCAATTGGAACACCTGGCCTATAAGCTCAATTATCAATCAGCTAAAATCGCAAAAGAAGCAGCTGACAAATTCACAACTTTAAATCCTCATAAACCAAGATTTATTGCAGGTTCAATTGGACCGACCAACAAGACTGCTAGTATGTCTCCTGACGTAAATGATCCTGGATATCGCGCCGTAACTTTTGACGACTTATTTGAGGCTTATACCGAACAAATAAAAGGATTGGTTGAAGGAGGTGTAGATCTACTTTTGGTAGAAACTATTTTTGACACCCTAAATGCAAAAGCAGCTTTGTTTGCCATCAATCATTTTTTTGAAACAAACAAAATCAAGCTTCCCATCATGGTGAGCGGAACCATTACGGACAATAGCGGCCGAACCCTTTCCGGGCAAACCGTCGAAGCGTTTTCAGTTTCAGTTTCTCACCTTCCTTTGTTAAGCATTGGTTTTAACTGTGCTTTGGGAGCAGATCAATTGCTACCCCACATGAAAACATTGTCTGGGATTACACCATTTTTCACTTCAGCGCATCCCAATGCAGGTTTGCCGAATGCCTTTGGTGAATATGAAGAAACGCCAGAAGAAATGGCTTTGTTAATCCGTGATTATTTAGAACAAAACCTAGTGAATATTGTTGGAGGTTGTTGTGGAACAACGCCTGATCACATTCGCTTGATTGCAGAAGAAGCTGAAAAATTTAGCCCCAGAATCACACGCGAAAATAAAAATGTATAAACCTAATAGGTTTTTAAAACTCTCTGGTCAAGAGCCATTGGTGATTACTCCCGAGAGTAATTTCATCAATATTGGCGAACGAACCAATGTGACTGGGTCTCGAAAGTTTTTAAAATTAATCGAAGCAAATGATTACGAAAAGGCAGTAGAGGTTGCCTTAGACCAAGTAATTGGGGGTGCTCAAATCCTCGATGTAAACGTGGATGAGGGGATGATTGACGGAGCGAAGGCAATGACTAAATTTCTGAATTTAATTGCAGCGGAACCAGATATTGCAAGAATCCCTGTGATGATTGACAGCTCTAAATGGGAAATTATTGAAGCCGGACTAAAGGTCGTTCAAGGAAAAAGTGTTGTTAATTCTATAAGTTTAAAAGAAGGAGAAGATAATTTTATCACTCAAGCGAATACCATAAGAAGCTATGGAGCTGCGATGATTGTCATGGCTTTTGATGAAGACGGTCAAGCGGATAATTTTAAAAGAAGAATTCAGATTTGCGAACGATCTTATAGGGTATTGGTAGATCGTGTTAACTTCCCCCCCGAGGACATCATTTTTGATCCCAATATTTTTCCAGTAGCCACGGGAATGGAGGAGCATAAGAACAATGCTTTGGATTTCTTTCGAGCGACGCAATGGATAAGAGAGAACCTGCCCTATGCCAGTGTAAGTGGAGGGGTGAGTAATGTTTCGTTTTCATTTAGAGGGAATAATGCAGTGCGAGAGGCAATGCACTCTGCTTTTCTATACCATGCGATTCAGCACGGAATGAATATGGGGATTGTTAACCCTACGATGCTAGAAGTTTATGATCAAATACCCAAAGAGCTTTTAGAAAAAGTCGAAGATGTTCTTTTAAATCGAAATGATGAAGCTACGGAACGTTTGCTTGACTACGCAGAAGGTTTGAAAGACACAAAAAGAACAGCCAAAGTAACCGATGATGCTTGGCGAAAAGAAGAATTACAGACGAGGATTACCCATTCTTTGGTGCGAGGAATTGACAAGTTCATCATAACAGATATTGAAGAAGCCCGCCTAGCGGCAAGCCGTCCGCTCGAAGTGATTGAAAACAATCTGATGATTGGGATGAACATGGTGGGAGATTTATTTGGTTCTGGAAAAATGTTTTTACCTCAAGTGGTGAAGTCTGCGCGGGTGATGAAAAAAGCCGTTGCTTATTTACAGCCTTTTATAGAAGCCGAAAAATCTGGAAAAAAAGAATTTATGGGAAAAGTTTTAATGGCAACCGTTAAAGGCGATGTCCATGATATTGGCAAAAACATTGTAAGTGTCGTTTTGGCTTGCAATAATTTTGAAATTATTGATTTGGGTGTAATGGTTCCTCCAGAAAAAATCATTCAAAAAGCCATTGAAGAAAATGTAGATGTCATTGGTCTTTCAGGCTTGATAACCCCTTCGCTGGATGAAATGGTTTATCTGGCCAAGGAAATGAATCGGGTAGAACTCAAAATCCCGCTATTGATTGGTGGAGCAACTACCTCAAAAGCGCATACGGCTGTAAAAATCGCACCCATGACTTCAACTCCTACCATTCATGTTAATGATGCTTCAAGAGCTGTAGGAGTCGTTAGCAAACTATTGAGTAAAGAGAAAAGTCTTGATTATACAAATGAGATCGCGAAAGATTATGATTTATTTAGGGAAAAATTTCTTCAACGAACTTCTTCCAAAGAATATATTGATATTGCCACAGCGCGTAATAAAAACTACAAAATTGATTGGAGTAATTACCAACCTGTGAAACCTAAAGAAATTGGTTTTAAAACACTTGAAGGAATTGATTTAAGGGAACTGGCTACCTATATCGATTGGAGTCCGTTTTTCAGATCATGGGATTTGCATGGTAAATATCCAGACATACTCTCGGATAACGTGGTGGGGGAACAAGCAATAGAGTTGTTTGCTGATGCCCAAGAAATGTTGGAACAAATTGTCAATGAAAAATGGCTGATTGCCAAAGCAAGGTTTGGACTTTTTCCAGCCAATAGCGTCGGTGATGATATTGCAATTTATGATCACGAAAATCCCTCTAAAGAAACCTTTAGGTTCTTAACCCTTAGGCAACAATTGAAAAAAAGACAAGGGCAACCGAGCTTTGCTTTATCCGATTTTATTGCTCCTGTAGGATCTAATATAAAAGATTATATGGGGTCCTTCTGTGTTTCAACTGGTTTTGGAACCAAAGAAAGAGCGGAAAAATTTGAAAAAGAAAATGATGATTATAATTCAATCATGATTAAGGCTTTGGCAGACCGTCTGGCGGAAGCATTTGCTGAATATTTACACTTTAAAATAAGAACAGATTTTTGGGGATACGCATCCGATGAGTCTTTATCCAACGAACAGTTGATAAAGGAAACCTACAAAGGGATTCGTCCGGCTCCGGGTTATCCCGCCTGTCCTGATCATTTGGAGAAACAAACCCTTTGGGATTTGATGCAAGTAAAAGAAAGCATTGGTGTGGAGCTTACGGAGAGTTATGCCATGTGGCCAGCAGCATCCGTTTCTGGATATTATTTTGCACATCCTGAAGCAAAATATTTTGGTCTCGGAAAAATCAAAGAAGACCAATTGATAGATTACAGCAAACGAAGAAATATTCCTCTAGAACAAGCACGTAAGTGGCTCAACCCTAACTTACAATAGAATTATGAAAGTAACTGAACACATCATCAAAGCAAAAGAGAAAACGCAATTCACTTTTGAGATTTTACCACCTTTGAAAGGACAAAATATTAACGCCTTATTTAATTCAATAGATTCATTAATGGAGT
>Ga0308007_10000274_pt1 | contig 23532 bp, 21 predicted proteins | sample Neamet71_FD_203152 | JGI IMG/M metagenome (GOLD analysis project Ga0308007, IMG submission 203152) | Marine microbial communities from water near the shore, Antarctic Ocean - #71 | ecosystem: Environmental > Aquatic > Marine > Unclassified | place: Southern Ocean | collected 2014-06-07
TGTTGCAAAAATTGCAAGAATACCAACTAAAAGTATCTCTTCATCAGATATGATGCAACTAGAGAATCTTGAAGAAAATTTAAAAATGGTTGTTTTTGGTCAGAATGAAGCAATATCTGCCATAGCCAGCTCTATTAAACTCTCGCGCGCAGGTCTTAGAGATTCAGGAAAACCAATTGGATCGTTTTTGTTCGCAGGACCTACAGGTGTTGGTAAGACAGAGTTATCAAAGCAGTTGTCTGAGATCATGGGTATAGAGATGCTAAGGTTCGATATGTCTGAATATATGGAGCGTCATACCGTTTCAAGACTAATTGGAGCGCCTCCAGGCTATGTCGGTTTTGATCAAGGTGGACTTTTAACAGATGCTGTCACCAAGAACCCCTATGCAGTTATATTGTTAGATGAAATAGAAAAGGCCCATCCAGAGGTGTTTAATTTACTACTACAGGTCATGGATCATGGAACCCTAACAGATAATAATGGTCGAAAAGCTGACTTTAGGAATGTGATACTTATTATGACTACGAATGCTGGCTCACAAGAAATGAGCCGCTCATCCATGGGTTTTGCAAAGCAGGACCATAAAAGTGACGGAATGGAAGCTCTTAAGAATTTATTTACACCTGAGTTTCGGAATCGTCTCGATAGTATTATCCAATTTCGTCCTTTAGGAACCGATGTTATCAATACAGTAGTTGATAAGTTTTTGTGCCAACTACAGCAACAATTAGACGATAAACGGGTTGTATTAGAAGTAGATCAAAAAGCTAGAGAATGGCTTGCACTTCATGGATATGATGAAAAAATGGGTGCACGACCAATGCAGAGATTAATTCTTGAAAAAATTAAAAAACCACTCTCTGAACAGATTTTATTTGGAAGTCTTTCTAACGGTGGGACTATCAGAGTGTTTGTTGAAAATGATGAAATTCAAACAGAGACTGAAACTGAGATAGCGGACGAGCCTGCGACCTCAAAGGTATAGCCTAAAGGCTATCTTGCTCGGTAGGTTATTCGTCCTTTAGATAAATCGTAGGGACTAAGTTCAACTCTGACTGTATCACCAGTGAGGATGCGAATATAATTTTTTCGCATCTTTCCAGATATGTGCGCAAGAACAACGTGTTCATTTTCCAACTTCACTCGGAAGGTTGTATTTGGAAGAGTATCTATCACTTCACCTTCCATTTCTATTTGTTCTTCTTTAGGCATAATTCACTCTTTTTGGAAGTTACGGTTTAACAGTTTAGCCGCATTCTGCCTGAAAAAAACATAAAGTCAATCAAGCAACACCCATTGTCGATCTTTGAGTATTTCTAGAGGCCTATAATTAGACTTATATGCCATTTTTGGACTATCTTCTATCCAATACCCAAGATACAGGTGAGATAGTCCCATTTCTTTTGCTATGGTGATTTGAGATAAAACAGAAAATGTCCCCAAACTCCTATTTTTATGTTGTGGTTCAGTCGAGTAGTAGCTATAAATTGCTGAAAGACCATCATCAAGATAATCGACAACTCCAGCAGCAACTAGCTCGCCATTATGCCTAACTTCTAGCATCTTAGTGTATTCACGAAGATTCCCTATAAAGTCTCTAAATTGTGGCATATTTGGAGGGTACATATCTCCATCAGCATGCCTTGTATTGATGTATCTTTTGTACAGAGGATAATGTTCCTGTTCGTCAACTGTCGTTGATATAGTTACAGTTAAGTCTTTATTCCGTTTAATGCAGCGTTTTTGCTGTCTACTATATTTGAATGTATTGACTGGCACCCTTGCTGATATGCAAGCATTACAAGATCTACACCTTGGTGAATAAAAATATTGACCACTTCTTCTAAATCCCATATCCGACAGCTGGGAGTACAATGTTGAATCTACTTCAATATGTGATACTACTTCTAAATTTGGGTCAGTTGATGCAACAAAAGCAGTTGTCGCCTCATTGCCGGGTATATAGCTACAAGGATGTGGATTAGTTAAGAATAACCTTATTCGTCTTAAATCAGGTGCTATATCACGGGACATAATAATATTCTTTATCAGTTAAAGTTTTAAATACAAAAGTTGTTAAGCCATTATACACTGCCAGTGGGTGGGCCAAAATTTTGGTCTATCGCGTAAGTCTGCTAACTTTGATAAAAAATCTTTTCGTGGGATATTTATGCTACCCATTGAAATTAAATGATCATTTTGAATTTGACAGTCAATTATTCCATCTTTTGTTAATTTTTGCATCAACAAAGCAAGTTGAACTAAGGCTATTTTCGATGCATTTGGCTTCAAGCTGAACATGGATTCACCACAAAATACATCACCTATGACGACGCCATAAAGCCCTCCAACTAATTCATTTTTTAACCAAATCTCTAAAGAATGAGCGAAACCTTCTAAATGTAAATCTATGTATGAGCGTTGTATATTAGAATTTATCCAAGTACCTTCTTTTTTATTTTTTCGAAGACGAGAGCAGTTTTTTATGACAGACTCAAATTCTGTATCGAGACGTACTTCCCATTGTTGAGCCCTCATGACCTTTTTCAAAGAGCGTGTTATTTTTATATCATTCGGATAAATCACAGCCCTAGGATTTGGTGACCACCAAAGAATAGGTTGCGATTCTTCTTCGTACCATGGAAATATTCCGTTTGTATATGCTTGAACTAGGGTAGTTGCCGTCATATTTCCCATACAAGCTAAAAGCCCGTTAGGCTCTTTAAGTGCAGTCGACGGATTTGGGAAACAGACGTTACTAGATTCAAGAATTTTGACATTAAGCATACGTATCTTTTATATCAGATCGTCAAGATATTTTTCTGCATCTAGAGCTGCCATGCAGCCTGAACCAGCAGAAGTTATCGCCTGACGATATATGTGATCGGCAACGTCTCCTGCCGCAAAAACACCAGCAACACTTACTCCAGTAGCGTTACCCTCTAAGCCTCCATTTACCTTGATATAGCCATCTTTCATAGCCAGCTGCCCTTGAAAAATCTCAGTATTAGGTTTATGCCCAATAGCTATGAAAACGCCACTTAACTCAAGATTAACAAGATTGTTGTCCTTTATGTTTTTCAGCGAAAGGGAGGTCACTCCGGAGTCATCTCCACATATCTCCTCTAAAGTATGATTCCATAATATGTTAATGTTGCCATTTTTAGCCCTCTCCATAAGCTTATCTATTAATATTTTTTCAGACCTCAATTTATCTCTTCGATGAATAAGAGTGACTTCACTGCAGATATTAGAAAGATAAAGTGCCTCCTCGACTGCCGTATTACCTCCGCCTATAACAGCAACCTTTTTTCCTTTATAAAAAAAACCATCACAAGTAGCACATGCACTAACCCCTTTCCCCATAAAGGCCTCTTCAGATGGAAGCCCCAAGTATTGGGCTGAAGCTCCAGTACTGATAATGAGCGAGTCGCAGGTAAACTCACTACTACCATTCAACAAAAAAGGTTTTTTGCTTAAATCTACGCTCTCTATATGATCAAATATGATTTTTGTTTCGAATTTTTCTGCATGCTCTTGCATTCTGGTCATAAGGTCTGGGCCCTGAAGACCATGAGGGTCACCAGGCCAGTTATCAACATCTGTCGTTGTAGTTAGTTGCCCACCTTGCTGTATACCAGTAATAATAACTGGATCCAAATTTGCTCTCGCCGCGTAAATTGCTGCAGTATAACCAGCAGGGCCGGATCCAAGAATGATTAATTTATGGTGTTGAGTTTCTGACATAAGTAGTTTCCATTGTTCAATATAAATTTTGTTTATAATAAGGAATATGTGCTCAGAGGAACAGCAAGAATTTATTATAAAGCCTATTAATTTTACTTATAATATAATCTTATCGAATTGGTCCCTAGTATTTAAAACTACTGTGTTTACAATAGTATTAACATTGAAGTTAATTAGGATAATGTCTTGAATAAAGAAAAACAATCTCGCAAATCTTTATCGAAAAATAATGGTCAATCAGAACCATCCAAGGTTAGCTTGATCCTCAAAGAGGGCGCATTAATTGGCTGGCTAGTTATTTGCGTATACCTTTTAGTTGCTTTAGTTACAAATTCACCAGATGATCCAGCATGGTCTCATGTGGGAAATGTTGATCATATTATAAATGCTGGAGGATTTATTGGCGCATGGCTGTCAGATATTTTCTTTTCATTCCTTGGCTATGTAGCTTTCTTGTTGCCAGCTCTTCTAGCCTTGAGAGCATGGAATGTATATAAAACCCGCCAAGATAACGAATCTAGAATTGACAGTTTAGTTTTCACTCTTCGCATACTAGGGCTAGTGATGGTGCTAGTTAGCGCAACCTCGCTTGCCTCTCTTCATTATACAGCTGTGGTAACCTCATTGCCTTTCGGTGTTGGTGGTATTCTTGGTTCATCAGTAGAGGTAGCAGCGCTAGCAGCATTCAATAACGTTGGCAGCACTCTTATATTGGTTGCCATTTTTCTATTTGGGTTGACAGTTTTTACTGATATATCTTGGCTCGCCTTAATTGAAAATCTAGGAAGAGCAGTATCAAGGCTAAATGATTACATTATTTGTCGACTCGAAGCGCGTGAGGCAAAAAAAAATGAGAGAGCTCAAGCCCTACTGGCTCAAAAACATCGAAAAGAAATACAGGAAACCCAAGCAAAACGTGATGTAACCAGGCAACCCTTAAATATTCAGCCTCCGTCTCAAAAACCTTCACCCAGTGCTCGTGTTGAAAAAGAAAAACAAAAATCTTTTTTTGTTGAGTCAAATCTAGCAACACTTCCAGCTCTTAGTTTACTTGATGTTGCGAATGCAGATAAGAGTAAGGCTTTTTCTAAGGAATCTTTGCAGGCTATGTCTAAGCAGCTAGAAATAAAATTACAGGATTTTGGTATTAGCGCTGAAGTAATAGAGGTGCTTCCTGGTCCTGTCGTAACTTGTTTTGAGATACAACCTGCAGCTGGAATCAAAGCCAGTAGAATAAGTAGCCTTTCTAGAGATTTAGCTAGGTCTTTAGCAGTTGTGAGCGTCAGAGTAGTGGAAGTTATTCCTGGAAAGTCTTACGTAGGAATTGAAATTCCTAACGAATACAGAGAGATGGTACGTCTTAGTGAGGTGCTTTCCTCTGTAGTTTATGAGGAAGCTAAATCTCCTTTAACATTAGCACTTGGAAATGATATTTCTGGACTTCCTATATGTGCTGACTTATCAAAAATGCCACACTTATTAGTAGCTGGAACTACTGGTTCCGGAAAGTCCGTCGGCATAAATTCAATGCTTTTAAGCTTGCTATATAAATCGACCCCAGATGACGTAAAACTAATTTTGATTGATCCTAAGATGTTAGAGTTATCAGTCTATGACGATATTCCTCACCTATTAACACCAGTTGTTACAGATATGAAGGATGCAGCTAGCAGCCTCAGGTGGTGTGTTGGTGAGATGGAGCGACGCTACAAACTGATGTCTGCTTTAGGAGTAAGAAATCTTGCTGGTTATAATAAAAAAATAACTGATGCTATTGCTGCTGGATCTCCTCTTTTGGATCCTTTATGGAAGCCAGATGAACTCCTCAGCGATGAAAATGATTCGCCCTCTGAATTAGAAAAACTTCCATACATTGTAGTTGTTATTGATGAGTTTGCTGACATGATGATGATTGTTGGCAAAAAAGTTGAGCAGCTTATTGCTCGTATTGCGCAAAAAGCTAGAGCAGCTGGAATACATCTGATACTTGCTACACAAAGGCCCTCAGTAGATGTTATCACTGGATTAATTAAAGCTAATGTACCAAGTCGTATTGCCTTCCAGGTTTCCTCAAAAATTGATTCTAGAACTATATTAGATCAAAGTGGAGCTGAATCCTTGTTAGGCCATGGGGACTTACTTTATCTTCCGCCAGGAACCAGTATACCTATTCGCGTACATGGAGCCTTTGTGGATGATCATGAGGTACATAAAGTAGTTGCCGACTGGAAGAGCAGAGGAGCTCCAGAATACCTTGAAGACATAACAAGTGAGCAAGCTACAAGTAGTATTTCAGTTCCAGGATATAGTTCTGATTCTGACGATGCTAGCAATCAAGAATCTGATGTTCTGTACGATGAAGCTGTAGCTTTTGTTATTCAAACACGAAAGGCTTCAATCTCCTCTGTTCAACGAAAATTAAGGGTCGGTTATAACAGGGCCGCTCGGCTTGTAGAGCAAATGGAAGCATCTGGAGTCGTTAGCGAGATGGGCTTGAATGGCAATAGAGAAGTTTTGTCTCCAGCCCCAGCCCGGGAGTGATCATGAAATGGTTACTAATAGGCGCCATTTTTTTCTCTAGCTTCGCCGTTTTTTCTAGCGAGCATAATAGTTCTTTGAGTTGCAAAAAAAACTTACAACATCTGCTATCCTCCATTAACACAATGAAGGCAGATTTTGAACAAATTAGCTATACTGAAAAAAATAATATTCATCAAAAAAAGCAGGGTTATTTGTTAGCGAAAAGACCAGGTAACATTCTTTGGGTAACTAAAAGTCCAATGCAACAGCATATTATAGCTGATAACAAAAATATTTGGATTTACGACCCAGATCTTGAGCAGGTTACTGTTAGTAAATTCAGCCAAGATCTAGCAAAAAATCCTGCTATCCTTTTCATCGGTAGTATTGAAAATTCTGAATTAAGTTATGATATAAGTTGCACGGGAATTAGGCCTATTGATTTTATTCTCACACCCATTAATACTAATAGTCTTTACGAAAAAATAGAGCTTAGTTTTGAAAATAAAGTCCCTTTGTCGATGAAATTATGGGATTCTCTTGGGTATAGATCAGAAATATATTTCATAAAGACTCAATTAAATAAGGTAGTAGAAAATAATAATTTTCAATTTGATCCTCCCGAAGGAGTTGATCTAATCAAGCATAAATAAAATTTGAGACTAATCTTTTATTAGGCTGTTTTTGAATATAAAAAATACCAAGGATAAGATAATAATATGCAATGGTTAGCTGTAGCTTTTGGTGGAGCATTAGGATCGCTGGCACGTTACGCAATAAATACAGCTCTTTTACCTGTGTTTGGCGACCGTTTCCAAGTTAGTACTTTGCTCATTAATTTGGGCGGTTCTATTTTAGTGGGATGCTGCTATGCGCTTATAGTCGAACGAGGCTTTTTACCCACTGAATTGCGAAATCTATTGATGGTTGGTTTCTTGGGAGCATTTACCACTTTTTCAGCATTTTCGCTTGATGCAATAACTTTATGGCAAAATGGCCAAGCTATGTTTGCGATTCTATATATTTTTTTAACGGTTACACTTTGTCTTTTGGGGACTTTAAGTGCAATTTTTCTAGTACGTCTTTTTTAGGAATGGGTTAAACCTTATGTTAGATATAAAACTTGTTCGTTCTGAACCAGATAAGATTGCTGAAAAGTTATCAATTAAGGGCTTCACTTTAGATACTGAGTATCTTGATAAGCTTGAGTCGCAGCGTCGTAAACTTCAAAGTATTTCTGAGTCTTTGCAGTCTGAGAGAAATAGATATTCTAAAGAAATGGGAAAAGCTATTTCTAATGCAAAAAATAAAGAAGAAATAACCTCATTAAAAGTAAAAGGTGAAGAACTCAAAAAATCTTGTATACAAGCAGAAAGTAAGCTAAATGCAATAAAGATCGAACTTGAAGTTTATATGAGCAGTATTCCTAATTTGCCAGATGAAGAGGTTCCGTCTGGAATTAATGAAAGTGATAATTTAGAGCTGCGATGCTGGGGTGAGCTACCTACTTTTTCTTTCGAAATTAAGGACCATGTTGATTTGGGTGAACTCTTAGGTATGTTGGATTTTGAGTCTGGCGCAAAGATTGCTGGGTCACGTTTTTCAGTCATGCGCGGGGGCATCGCTAGAATGCATAGAGCATTATCCCAGTTCATGCTAGATACCCATCAATTTGAGCATGGCTATGAAGAAGTTAACGTTCCTTACCTTGTTAATAGTGAATCTCTGTATGGTACAGGACAGCTCCCAAAGTTCGAAGAAGATTTATTTAAGCTCCAGGATGAAAGAGAATTTTATCTTATCCCAACAGCAGAAGTTCCGGTTACGAATATATATCGGGATCAAATCATTGATGCTGCCCAGCTACCGATAATGATTACATGTCATACTCCATGTTTTAGAAGTGAGGCAGGGAGCTATGGGAAAGATACTAGAGGTATGATTCGTCAGCACCAATTTGAAAAAGTCGAATTAGTTCATTTTGTTGAACCAGAAAAATCGACTGAAGCTCTCGAATCTATAACAGAGCATGCAGAGGCCATTCTGCGTATGCTAGAGCTTCCATACAGAACTGTCATATTATGTGGTGGAGATATTGGATTTTCAGCGGCACGAACCTATGATATTGAGGTTTGGCTTCCCTCTCAAAATTGTTATCGTGAGATATCCTCTTGTAGTAATTTTCGAGATTTTCAAGCCCGCCGCTCAAGAATTCGTTGGCGAAACCCGGATACAGGTAAGCCTGAGTTGCTTCATACAATAAACGGTTCGGGTTTGGCAGTAGGAAGAGCGCTTGTTGCTGTGATGGAGAATTACCAGCTAGAAAATGGCTCCATAGCAGTACCAAAAGTGCTTCAGAAGTATATGGGCGAACAAACAGTTATTAGTAGTTCTAGATAAATCAAGTTACATTATTCTTATGGAATTTTTACCATTATTTCACAATATAAAAAATCGTCGCTGCGTTGTCATTGGCGCTGGATCTATAGCGCTTAGAAAAATTCGACCATTGTTAGAAGCTGGGGCCTTAGTGGATATTATTGCTCCTGATATCGATGATCGAATAAAAGATATCGCTAAAAATAGCTCCATAAAATTATATAAAAAAAAGTTTGAAATCAATGACTTAAAAAATGCTTGTCTTGTAATTTCTGCTGTCAATTCAAAAGAGGTTAATACGCAAGTTTCAGATCATGCTAAGTCGCTTAATATTCCAGTTAACGTTGTTGACCAACCAGAGCTATGTACAGTTATTTTTCCTTCTATTGTTGATAGAAATCCAATGTTAGTCGCTATAAGTAGTGGCGGATCTGCGCCAGTTTTAGCAAGAATGTTAAGAACAAAACTAGAAAGTATAATCCCCTCTGGATATGGAAGATTGGCCAGCCTTGCAGGTAAATTCCGTCCACTAGTTAAAGAAAAAATTATAGACCCTAATAGTCGAAAAGCCTTTTGGGAGAATGTATTTTCTGGAGAAATTGCAGAATTAGTTTATGCAGAAAAAAATAAAGCTGCAGAGATAGAGTTGCAAAAAAAAATAGAGTGCAATAAATTTGAAAAATTGGGGGAAGTTTACTTAGTTGGCGGGGGCCCAGGTGATCCAGATCTACTAACCTTTAGGGCGCTAAGACTCATGCAAAAAGCAGATATAGTACTTTATGATAGACTCGTATCTAAAGAAGTTATAGCTTTAGTCAGGCGAGATGCTGAGCTGATATTTGTTGGAAAAACTGCAGGTGATCATCCGGTTACACAGGAAAATATTAATAAAAAACTAGTTGAGTTGGCCCAGAAAGGAAATCGTGTCCTTAGGCTAAAAGGCGGGGATCCATTTATTTTTGGCCGAGGAGGGGAGGAGATAGAACACCTAGGAGACCACGGCATACCATTTCAAGTCGTGCCAGGCATTACAGCTGCTTCCGGATGTGCAAGTTACGCCGGTATCCCTTTGACGCATCGTGACCACGCTCATTCTGTACGTTTTATTGCCGGCCATCAAAAAAATAGTATTTTAGATCTTGAATGGATAGAACTAACTGCTCCAAATCAAACTTTAGTTTTTTATATGGGCCTCAATGGTCTTGAGATAATTTGTGAAAAATTAATGGCATCTGGTATGGACCCAAGTACACCAGCAGCTTTGATAGAAAAGGGAACGACAAGAAATCAGCAACTATATATAGCTGACCTTTCCTCATTGCCAAGTAAAGTAAGAAAAGGTGGCGCAAAAGCGCCAACATTGATTATTGTCGGCTCAGTAGTTTCATTGCACTCTAAGCTAGCGTGGTTTAAACCTTGATTTAAATTTTGAGACCAATATATGAAATACGATTTTGATTTATTTGTCATTGGTGCTGGCTCAGGAGGTGTAAGAACTGCAAGAATGTCAGCTAAAAGAGGATTAAACGTGGCGATAGCCGATCATCAAGCGCTTGGTGGAACATGCGTTAATGTTGGATGTGTACCAAAAAAATTGTTTGTTTATGCCTCAGAATATAACCATAGTTTTGATCAAGCTAAAGGATTTGGTTGGGATGTAGAGGGAATAAGCTTTAACTGGAAAAGATTGCTTGAAAATAAAAATAAAGAGATAACTCGACTGAATACAATATATAGGGATTTATTAGATAACTCTGGTGTAAAAATTATATATGGTAAAGCTTCTATATCAAAACCAAATTCAATTGTAGTAAACAATAAAACCTACACAGCAAAAAATATTCTAATAGCTACAGGGGGCAAACCCTATGTACCAAATTTTCCAGGGAGTGATTCAGTAATTACTTCTAATGAAGCCTTTTATCTCGATAAACTTCCAAAAAAAATTATTATTATTGGTGGCGGGTATATAGCGGTGGAATTTGCGGGAATATTTAATGGTATGGGTGTTGAAACACACCTCATTCACAGAGGGGAATTATTTCTTAAAGGTTTTGATTGTGATGTAAGACATAAAATTAAAGAAGAATATGAAATTCATGGAGTTAAATTACATTTCTCGAACGAGGTTCAATCTATAGAATCAATCGAGAACAAAAAAGAAATAAGCCAAAATATTAGAAAATATCAGTACAAAGTTAATCTTAAGCACGGTAATCCTATTAAAGCAGATTTAATAATGTGCGCTACAGGTAGATTGCCGAACACTGAAGGCCTCGGATTGACTAATATAAATATGAAGTTAAATGACAATGGTTCAATTAATGTTAACGAATATTACGAGACATCATTAGATAATATTTATGCAATAGGAGATGTGATAGGAAAAATCGAGCTAACACCAGTAGCTATAGCAGAAGGCATGGCGATAACTGAGTATTTTGTGACAGGAAAAAGGATTTCAATTGACTATTCAAACATTCCTTCAGCAATATTTAGTCAGCCGAACTCAGCTTCAGTGGGTCTTACAGAAGATATCGCAAAAAATATACATAGAGACGACTTAGATATTTATCGGAGTCAATTTAGGCCAATGAAAGAGACTTTAGGTGGAGGTAATACAAAGGTTTTTATGAAGTTAATCGTTGTTCGAAGCACTAACAAAGTTATAGGTTGTCATATGGTTGGCGATTATGCAGGCGAAATTATACAGGGACTTGCCGTTGCAATTAAGGCTGGTGCAACCAAGCAAGATTTTGACAACACTATCGGTATTCATCCAACAGCTGCAGAAGAGTTCGTAACCCTAAGGTGACTTGTAATTAAAATCTATATATACCTTACTTTATTTATAAGTGCGTATAATGTATATTATGTTAAATTGAAATGATTTCTTCAGATTCACGTTTTATCACCCTGTATTTTCAAAATAAAAAAAGCTCTTAAACACATTAGTGTTCAAGAGCTTCACATTAAGCTTTAAAAGGTAAATAATGAGAACTAGGCTTAGTAATAAAACTTATAACAAAAGGTTTGATATGTCTCTACTGTTAAATGATGTTGCACCAAACTTCAATGCCAAATCTACAATAGGGAATATTGATTTTCATAAATGGATCGGAGAAAGCTATACCATTCTATTTTCTCACCCAAAAGATTTCACTCCTGTCTGTACAACTGAGTTTGCAGCAGTGGCTAAACTTTCCCATGAGTTTGTAGCTCGCAATACAAAAATAATTGGCGTTTCTGTTGATGGAACTGTTGATCATCTTAAGTGGATAAGAGATATTGAGCTGATATCGGGTGCTGATGTGACATTCCCTATTATTGACGATAGCTCATTATTTGTTGCAAAATTATATGGGATGCTTCCATCAGATGCTTTTTTATCCGATGGAAGAACAGCTCTGGATAGCGCTACCGTAAGAACAGTCTTTATAATTGGGCCAGATAAAAAAATCCGTTTAATGCTTTCATATCCTATGGCTGTTGGTCGAAACTTTGACGAAATTATTAGGGTTTTAGACTCCATTCAATTAACAGACCGTATGCCAGTAGCTACCCCAGCCAATTGGCTTCCTGGGCAAAATGTAATAGTTACCTTGTCTGTATCTGATGAAGATGCCAAAAAAAAATTCGGCTCAGTAGACACTAAACTTCCATACTTAAGGTATATAAGCGAACCTAAGTAGCTTTCTTCATCTAATTTACGGCTTCACATAATCTTTAATGCTAGGTAGAAGCATGTGAGCTACTGTTAGGCTTGCTAGTATTGGAAACACTATTAATAAGCTATTAAAGTCATAATCCCAATCGATTAAAAAAATGATTAACGACACTGGTGCGGTGAACAAAAAAAGCCAGATCAAGTCTGGTATTATTTTAAATTTGCTATCTATTATTGCTCTTAATCCATGTAGTCCGCAAAAATAAAGAGAGAACCAAATTAACGGATTTAAATAATATGCGAGTATTATTAAGAGCACCATTTCTATGCACAATAGCTTTAATTCAGAAGAATTTCCGTCTATATCAGTCCGTCTGATTACAAGCATACTTAAGAAAAAAAGAGTAATACTAAGAACCACCATAATTCTTATTGCATATATTATCTCTGGATAAATAATAATTGATGTCAGATCAAAAAATAGCCCACTAACTATCTCTTCCTTAAATAGTAATGGAAGAAATGTCATCGCGAACCCCCAATATAATTTTAGACTTAGATGCATATTTTTGAAGAACTTAAGATCAGACACGCCAAAGTGGAAAGATGACATTATTAGGAGGACTGCTAAGCCACCTAATGGATAGAGAAACCAAAGTATTGCCCCAGAAAAAGTGAGTAAAAGATAGATAGAATATAGTTTTAACCTGACACTATATCTATTGGAATATTCCCATATTATTTTGCCATCAAGAGCGCCATGAGCTACTCCAATGGTTCCGATTAGTATGAGAGAGACAACTACTATGGCAATCCTAACATCAGGCGCCTCAACATTAAAAGAGCTAAAAGGCATAGCGTAGGTCGTTGCACAGACATATATAATAACTAGTGAGGTTATGATAAAAAGTAGCTGATGAATCTTAATTTTTGACATGATTTTTTTCTTTAAATAAACCTTTGCACATCAGTCTTTTCGGCATGCTAAATAATATATTTATTAAATCTGCCATCGACGGCTTATCCGATAAGAATCTAATAAGTGAAGATATATTTGCTTTTTTGAATAGCATCATAAACATATATGGCCCTTTACTTGGATGCTTTAGAATGACATTAAGAAGTATTTTATCAAGCCAATTTAATAGCGGATTAAACTGATATCTATGGTTAGAGGCATTATTTGCATCAATATTACCTGGCTTTAGTGCAAGAGCCCAATTTGCGATTCTTCTCATCGAGTAGCCCGATGAAGCTCTAATCATACCGCCACCTGTACCTATCTTAAGAATTCCCTTTTTCTCGTCAGGTATAATGACTGCCATAGGTATAATTGCTTTTTCTTGCCTTATTTTAGTATAAGGCTCATATTTTTTAAGGAGCTCATCATGGCTGTCTTGTATCTCTTTTAAGTTGGGAGATGATGAAAAAACTGTTGTTTCAACGAGCGCCCTATTTTTTGAAAATGGGAGCAGATAAGTAAACTCAATTACATTGCTTCTTTCTTTGAAAGACATTAATGTCACCTCATCAGGACTGAAGTGATTTTTTGTTAACTCTATCTCGTCACCAACAAAAGCTTGCTTAACTAAAGGAGATTTTATCTCATGTACTTTAATATTGCTCCTGCTGTCAACAATACATTTCCCATGATAGGTTGCATTATTTGTTGTTATGCTATGTATGTTATCCTCATAGTTTGTTCGTTCAACCAGTTCATTTTTTTTGGCTGTAATTTTTATTTCACATTTATTATACAAGCTTTCTAGTGCTTCTTTGCCATCAAAACAGACGTATCTATATGGCTGAATATCTCTTTTTATTTCGTAGTTACAGCTGTTGAGTACTATTTTATCCCAGCTTTTTTTTGGCTTTAACTCGAATTCATTTATGATATTAGGTAAACCTGGCCCCTCCCAAACGCAGAATGTTTGATCTTGCTCGATGCTATCTTTTTGCTCCAGCAAAAGTATACTTTGTCCGCTATTCTTTTTTAAGTACTGGTATAAAAACATTAAGCTGGATAGCCCTGCCCCAATTACTACTAAATCGTATATTTTTTTCATTTTATATGTGTATCAGGAAGTTTTATCAAAGATGTATGTAGTGTTGCATCATGATCATCGATATTTTTTTTATTATTTAATTTAAAAAGTGTTTTTATCGTAAGTAGTGTTTTTTCAAGCTTGTTTAAATAAACCCGATGAGAGTCATATGAAATTTTATTTTTTATAGTTTTCCGCCCAATAGCTTGATATAGCTTAGAGGCAATCATAACAGCTCGTGCAGTCTTGAAGGAAAGATGGACTATTCCTTTTTCACCACTTTTATAATATCTATCTGCGCAATTTAACAGAGAATTTCTTACCTCGTTGATTTTTATGACATCCGTGTTCGAGGGATTTTGAAAGCTATTAAGCGATAAATCAATCATATCTTTTGGCAAATAAATTCTATTAATTTTAGCATCCTCGTTTATATCTCGGCATATATTGGTGAGCTGCATAGCTATTCCGAGGTCAATAGCGAAATATTTCAAGCGAGAGTCTTTTATCCCAATAACATCACAGATCATCAGACCTACGGCCCCTGCAACTCGATAACAGTAAACAAGCAGCTCATTCATGTCTTTAGGTTGATTGTGTGTAATGTCTCCTGTTTGCCCTTCTAGAAACTCCTTGATGATAGATTCTCTGGGTAAAATATCTTGATCCATTGCTTTAAATTCTTCAAATGCACCAGAAAACTTATCCTTATCCCAGGCATTGGTAATAGAATAAAAATCTTGCTGTAAGTTTTTTCCTTCTGGACTTTCGTCAATCAAATCATCAATACGACGACAAAACGCATATATTGAATATAGATTTTCAGCAGTTTTTTTTTCGAGAAATGATGTTGCCCAAAAAAAGGTTTTTCCATGGTGTCTCATCACTTTAGAATAATTAGTCATGGATATAATATTTTTTCAACAACTTTTGCAGAATTAATTACTCCAGGAACTCCAGCCCCAGGATGCGTACCAGCTCCAACATAAAATAGATTTTTGTATCGATCATCTTGATTATGAGTCCTAAACCAAGCTGATTGAGTTAAAATAGGAGCAATTGAGAAACCACTTCCATATGGCGTTCTGTAATTATTTTTAAAATCCTCAGGTGTCATACAAAAAATATCTCTCGCATTTTTAGTGATACCAGGCATTATGGTCTTATCGAGAGCTTCTATAATTTTTTTCGAAAGGCCTTCCTTTATTTCAGACCAATTTTGGTTACCTTTTAAATTTGGAACTGGCACAAGCGCATAATAGCTATCATGATTTTTAGGTGCAAAAGATTTATCTGTACAAGTTGGCCTATGCAGATATATTGAAAAATCCTCTGCCAAATGATGATGCTCAAATATATCTTTTAAAAGCTCTTTGTATCTTGGCCCCATCCAAATTGTATGGTGTGCAACATTTTCATACCTTTTTATTGAGCCAAAAAATAGCACGAATAGACCCATTGAGTGTTTTGCATATTTTTTTATTAGGCGATTGTGAATAGAAACTTTTTCATTTTTGAGAAGTTCTGTTGTGACTTGTATCGGGTCGGCGTTACTCACTACATAATCAAATTCCTTGCTGTCGCTGTTTGTAAAATTAACCCTCGTTATTAGCTTTCCAGATGTAGAGAAATGACTTACATCAGACCCATAGTTTATTTCAATACCATTTCGGAGCATTAGCTTTTCAAGCTCTGACACAAGCTTTCCTGTTCCACCCATACAGAAAAATATACCCCATTTTTGCTCTAATGCATGAATGAGTGAGTATATAGAAGATGTCTTAAATGGATTGCCACCGACTAATAGCGGTTGTATTGAGAATGCTTGACGTAGGTTAGGATGCTTTATATGTTCAGATACAAAGCTATAAACAGAACGATAACCCTTCATCTTTATAATATCTGGGGCGTACCGCATCATTGTAGTTAGTTTACTAAAAGGATGCCCCGCTAATTTCTCATAACCAAGCTTAAATATTTCTTCAGACTCTTTCAACATTGAGAGATAACCTGAAACATCTTCAGGTGATATCTTTTCAATCTGATCAAGCATTTTTTCACGGTCTGGACCGTAATCAAACTCAGTTTGATCATGAAAACGAAATCGATACCAAGGATCTAGGGGTTTAAATTCTAGGTAGTCCTCTAGATTCTCATCAAATAATTCAAAGAGCTCATAAAATAGATTAGGCGCTGTAATAACCGTAGGTCCAGCATCGTGCATATAACCGTTTTTTTGAAAGACTTGTGCCCTACCCCCTAGTTTATCCAAGCGTTCATAGATGGTTACGTCATTACCTCGTGCTCTTAGTCTTATTGCAGCGGCAATACCACCAAATCCTCCACCTATAACAGCAACCTTTTTCATATTAAGCTTAGCCTTTTGGTAATTTCATCTTTTAATGACTCGATGACTGGTTGTATAATAATGGGTAATCGATGATTATTTATCATAGCATTGTTTAATATAGCAACTATCTCTTCTTGTGATTCGACAAAATTTCTTTTAGAAATAAAATCATTAAACTTTTTTGGCTGATCAAATATAATTTGCTTCTGTGAGACTGATAAACTCTCCAGTATTCGGATCACCATGAAATTTGGATGACCTTTTAGAAAATCTGAGGATATTTCTTGCTCAAAACCAGTTATATTTTCAATATCATTTAAATATTGGTAAGCAAATCCCAGTTCGTTAGAGATTTCTTTTAGGGCGACACATTCGTCTTCTGCGAGCTCTTTACAGCGAAACATACCCATCATAGGTAATGCGATTAGTGGGCCTGTCTTATCAATAGCTATTTTACGACACTGCTCTTTAGTGAGTGTTAAATGGTCTAAACTCACATCTAATGACTGGCCAAATATAATTTCTTTTACCGAGCATGATAGTAGCTTTAAGAGGATGTTTTGATGCCACCCTTTTTCTATTTCGGTAAGCTTTCTGAATGATTCCGCAATTAAGTAGTCGCCTGTACAAACAGCTGCAGGTATACCAAATTCCTTCCAGAGGGATTTTTTCCCTCGCCTCATTGAGTCTTCATCACATATATCGTCATGTAACAGCGAGGCGCTATGAATTAGCTCACATACTACTGCCCATTTAATATATGTTTGACTTGAAAGTCCTAGTAAACTACCAGAAACTAGAGCCAAACGGGCCCTCATCCACTTTCCTTTCGACTCATTGTGATGTTTTAGCCAGTCAGATATGAATGATTCCTTCACATCAAAACTTTTTGTAAATTCCTGCTTCACAACATGAAGAAATTCATCAGCCTCTGGAGGCATGTAGTACTCCATACGTTTTCTCATATATCGTAGTATAAAAAAAACGCGCCAATTAGGCGCGTTTTTTCTGAAGTTATTTGCTAATTAGGCACCAGCATCAGATTTACGTTGAGCGATCATATAAATCACAACACCGAAGCCTGCTTTAGCAATAACATCAGCAATGGTATATCCAACTTGTACAGCTGGATTAATTACCCCTAGCTCTAACCCGCCAATACCAAGCATTGGTAGAATAAATACTATTGGATAAAAGCACCAAGATAGGAGTGTTAGAGTTCTTGCGTTAGCAACTAAGCCTTTTACATCAGTAGGTTGTTCTGCGATAGATGCACTTAAGCCTCCAACCAGTTCTTTTACAATGTAAAGAAAAGGAATCATTGCAGCAATCCACCAAATCCAACGTTCATCTCCTGTAGAAGCAACTTCACCTGGGTATCCTAAAACAATCATTAGTGCTGAAGCGACCGCTAATTTTGTACCTTTAGAGTAAGTATCTTCTTTGCTTAATCTCATTACTAGAATTAGTTCTAGTAAAAGCAAAGGAACGGTTAACAGCCAATCAACATAACGGTATGCGTCATTGAATGCTGCACCAGTTGCAGTTACTGCGCCCTCTTTTAAAGTATATGCATGATCAAAGCTTTCAAACATTCTAACGTAATGATAGAACGCAATTAAGCATACCAAGCCCGATAGAGTAAGCGCTGTTCTGTAAGCTGGAGCGACTTGAGAGCGCTGAGCAAACATGAATACTGTTGCTGCTCCAAATGCTGCAATAGCAAAAGACAGCGAGTTGAACACGAGATTGTAATCACCTAATTCCATTCTATTTCCCCTTAAGAAAATATAATTTTTATAATACCTCTGATAATCTAATTCGGATAAAACTACAGGAGGGACTATAAAAATTGGCGCTACAGGACTAAAAAGCCCCATAACGCCAAACGTATTGCTTAAACTCGAATGTTAGGTTTTTATGCCTTTTCAGACGAATTAGTAGCTGCGACCCAGATAACAACACCGAATGCAATCTTATTGACAAAGTCAGCAAGGTTGTAAACAAGGTTAAGGTTAGCTGAACCATCGCTGCCCGCACCCAAGACGTAGCCAATCGGGTAAATTGCCCAACCAACAGTCACAATCAAACGTAGTGCGTTAAAGGCGATTTTACTGGCCTCAGTACCCTGAGATGCGCTGATTTGACTTGCTTCACCAACGAATATTTCATAGATGATATATAACCATCCAGCCATACCGATAGCGAATGCAGGCCAGTAAGACATAGCTTCGATTTCTCCAAGATATCCGCCGACTAGCATCACAACTGATGCAATCAACAGTTTCCAGAACAAAGCAGCACGAACTACAGCTATAGCAGCAAGAATCAAGTAAAACTCGACAATCTGCAGTGGCACGGTTAATAACCAGTCAACGTAACGGAAAACTGTGGGACTTGCTCCTGTATCAACCCATACTCCTCGCATGTAGAAGTAATGAATTGCTGCAATACCAGTTACCATCGCGGCTACGGTCAAAGATGTTTTCCACTTGCCAACCGCACGATCGCGTTCAACGGTGAAAAAGTAAGTTGCCGCAACCATTGCTGCGGAAATAATCCAGAAACTGACTCCTACATAATCATTAGGATTCAAACCTGTCGTTTCCATGTTTCTCTCCTTTTACTGTTAGTTTAATTACTCACATCATAACTGCATATTAAAGCCTGCAAAAACTTCTTGCCTGCATAAATGTACTGTTTAGATGAGCCTTTCTTTGCAAGTCTTAATGCTTGCCTCAAGGAAGCACATACCCAATTTGTACAATGTAGCTTCATTAGTCAACTGATTTAAGTAAAAAAATGATTTAAAGTTATAACTTGACGCAAATAAAGTAGAACTACCTTGTTTATTTTAGCTCTAATTTTATCCCTAATCGTTGATATTGCTATGCTAGCAAGATTATCCTAATACAAATGAGAATTATTATCGTTAAAAATGGTATTTTTTTATAAATATCAGATTAGTCTATAAAAAATAGATTAAGCGTGTCTATTCTGGCAATATTGCGGATGATAATTAAACGGAACGTTCTACGGAGTGAAAATGTCCTTTAATGGTTTCCCTGATAAGAAAATTATAGCTACCTTGAGCGCTAAGATGCTTTTAGAGATAGGCGCAATTAATTTTAGGCCAGACGACCCTTTCATTCTTACTTCTGGTAAAGCAAGCCCAGTGTATATTGATTGCAGGAAGATAATATCGTTTCCTCGAGTTAGATCAGCGCTGATGGACTTTGGTGCCTCTATCATTCTTCGGGATATTGGTTTTGAGTCAATAGATGCGATTGCTGGAGGAGAGACCGCAGGTATTCCTTTCGCTGCTTGGCTATCTGAGCGACTCTCGCTACCAATGCAGTATGTGAGGAAGAAACCTAAAGGTTTCGGAAGAGACGCACAAATAGAAGGCCTTATAACCCAGGGTTCGAAGGTTCTGCTAGTTGAAGATCTGGCTACAGATGGTGGAAGTAAGATTGTTTTTTGTGACGCTCTTAGAAAAGCAGGCGCAGAGGTTTCTGATACATTCGTTCTATTTTTTTATGACATATTCCCTGATACACGAAAGGTGTTATCCGAAAATGGAGTAAACTTGCATTATCTTGCGACCTGGTGGGATGTTTTGGCTGTATGCAAAGAAACTAACTATATAGATGTCGCATCAATTGTAAAAATAGAAGAATTTCTTAATTCACCAGATGAGTGGTCTCGTTCAAACGGTGGAAAAAATAATACATGATTTCAATGGCTTGTATAATATTTAATAAATTTAATTAGGTTTTTTTGTTAGATTATAGTTTTATTGGTTTAAATAAACTTAAAATTTTTATGTGATTAGCGCTGACTATGATTGAGTCTTTAACACCCGAGCAAGTTGCTACTATTGATAAGATGCATATATGGCATCCTTACTCTTCTCTATTAAACCCAATACCAGCATATCAAGTTGTTAGCGCTTCTGGCGTCCATCTGAAACTATCGGATGGCAGAAGCCTAATAGATGGCACTTCATCTTGGTGGTCTGCAATCCACGGTTATAACCATCCTATTTTAAATAAAGCATTAGTAAGCCAGATGAATAAGGTTTCCCATGTTATGTTTGGTGGTATAACTCATGAACCAGCAGCTCAGCTCTGTAAGAAATTAGTAGATATAACACCGATTGGATTAGAGAAGGTATTTTTGTCAGATTCTGGATCTGTCAGTGTGGAGGTTGCCCTTAAAATGGCTCTTCAGTATTGGTCGTCGCAGGGCCGTCATGAAAAATCTCAGTTTCTCAGCTTTAAGAAAGGGTATCACGGAGATACCTTGGGAGCCATGTCAGTTTGTGATCCTATTAATGGAATGCATTCACTGTTCAGCGACGTTTTGGCAAAGCAAATCTTTGCAGAATCACCTCCATGTAGCTTTGATGATACTTGGGAAGATTTTTTTATATCTGATGTTAGGTCAAAATTACAAAAAAATAATAAAACAATCGCTGCTGTCATAATAGAGCCAGTTATGCAGGCCGCTGGAGGCCTTAATTTTTACTCTCCCCGCTACCTTACAGAGCTTCGACAGTTATGTAATGATTTTGATGTTTTACTGATTGTGGATGAGATTGCAACTGGTTTTGGTAGAACAGGTCGACTGTTTGCATGTGAATGGTCAGAAATTTCCCCTGATATTCTTTGCGTTGGAAAAGCTTTAACGGGAGGCTATATGACACTAGCAGCAACGTTATGTACCGTTAAAGTAAGTGATGGTATTTGCAGAGGAGGAGCTGGTGTTTTCATGCACGGACCTACATACATGGGAAATCCTCTTGCATGCTCAGTAGCTAACGCAAGTATCGATTTATTACTCACTAGCGATTGGCAAAGTTCTGTCTCAAAGATCAACGCTCAACTGATGGAACAATTATCTGAGCTTACTGGTTATGCTGCCGTAAAAGATGTCAGATGTTTGGGGGCAGTCGGTGTTGTTGAGATGTTAAATAAAATTGATATTGGGAAAATTCAGAAAGAATTTATTTCAGAAGGCATATGGATTAGACCGTTTGATACGAGAATTTATGTTATGCCTCCATATAATATTTCCTCAGACGACTTAACAAGACTTACCAGCGGTATTGTAAGAGTTGTGCATAGGTTCTTCTAGGGAAGATATAAATATTATATATATTTATATCAATAGCTTATAAATAAAAACAAAGGTATATTCTACGCTGTAAAAACCATCTTATCCCCTACCCACTAGCCTAACTATATAGGTATGGGTGGTGAATTTTTTGCTAGAAGTTCACCACTAAACCGACATTTCTGATCGTCCCGTCTATGTCGTTAATACTATAAAACTGCTACACATTTGCAAAAGCGCGTGACTATGGCGGTGATGTTAGCATTAATGCTAATGTTGTTGTTACTGGAATCTAAACGTATATCTGATACACCGATGTTAATATTACCCGTTAAGGTCGTTGTGCTATTACTTGCCCCATTGATAAATTCAACCACATTTGATGAGAGTGCCATGTCTCTAGTAAGGGTGCAGTGATGCCCCCATTAGCATAGGTAGCGACAAAGGCGATATTAGGATTTAGGAGAGCAGTGGCTATTGCCAATGCGATTTTTTCATGCACACGATCTCTTTACATTAAAGTTTATAGTGGAGCTGGGGGTGGGGAGCAAACCTAAAACTAAACTAGTCAGGTTTTTTTATTCCTAGGGGATAGAGGCCTATACTTTTATTAATTTTTTCCAAGAAGGGTACGCTATACTCTCGTGCTTTTATTGCACCTTCAGAAAGAATGGATTCAATGTAGTCTGGAGATTCTAATAGCTTATTATAACGATTTCTTGGTTCTTTAAGTTCATCATTTATAAGCTCAAAAAGTTGTTTTTTTGCGTCACCCCATGAGATGCCTTTTAGGAACTCTTTATGCATATATGCTAGTTGTTCTTGTGATGCGAATGCCTTCCATAATTGGAAAACAGTTGATGTTTCTGCATCTTTTGGCTCTCCTGGCTCTAATAAGTTAGTTTTAATTTTATTTATATGTTTTTTTAATTGTTTTTCCGTTAAAAAAAGCGGGATAGTATTGCCATAACTCTTGCTCATTTTTCTTCCATCTAGGCCTTGAAGGACTGAAATTTGATCATCGACAACAGCTTCAGGCATAGAAAATTTCTTACCATATAGGTAATTAAAGCGCTGAGCTATATCTCTAGCCATTTCTATGTGCTGTATTTGATCTTTTCCTACTGGAACTTTTGTGGCATTAAACATTAGTATGTCTGCCGCCATAAGAACTGGGTAAGAAAACAACCCCATAGCAATACCAAAATCGTTATCTTCACCAGTGTCGATATTTTTTTGTAACGCATCTTTGTATGCATGCGCCCTGTTCATTAGGCCTTTGGGTGCAATACAGGTCAAATACCAGGAAAGTTGTGGAATTTCTGGAATATCAGACTGACGATAAAATACGACATTACTTGGGTCCAGACCCAGGGCAAGCCATGTTGCTGCGATTTCTTTCGTTGACTCATGAACAACCTTCGGATCTTGGCATTTAATCAACGCATGGAAATCAGCTAGAAAAAAGTATGAAGCCACACCCTCTGTCTTACTTGCATTAATTGCCGGTCTGATAGCACCTACATAATTACCAAGATGAGGAGTACCGGTTGTTGTAATACCAGTTAATATTCTTTCTTGGTCGTTATCTAATTTGATTGCCATTTAAAACCCTGCTGAAGAAAAATGTTTATGTTTTTTAGATTATAGCTTTTTATTGCCAATATATAATATTATATAGAATTTGTATCAGCGGTACCTTG
>Ga0308007_10000276_pt1 | contig 23442 bp, 25 predicted proteins | sample Neamet71_FD_203152 | JGI IMG/M metagenome (GOLD analysis project Ga0308007, IMG submission 203152) | Marine microbial communities from water near the shore, Antarctic Ocean - #71 | ecosystem: Environmental > Aquatic > Marine > Unclassified | place: Southern Ocean | collected 2014-06-07
GAGTGATCTGGAGATATTTTATCAGCGATCAAAGAAACATTTTGATAGGGATATAAATTTTGCTAACAAAGCTAGAGATTATGTTGTAAAACTCCAATCAGGAGACGAATACTGTCGAGGCCTCTGGAAAAATTTTATTGATATATCCATAGCCCATATTGAGTCTATCTATCAAGATTTAAATGTAACGCTTAAAACATCTGACATAAAACCCGAGAGCTCATACAATAAAGATCTTGGAAAAATACTCGCTGATTTAAAAAATAAAAATCTTGCAGTAGAAGATCAAGGGGCTCAAGTAGTTTTTCTAAGGGAACTTTCAGATAAGAACGGTACCCCAAGTGCTGTAATTATCGAAAAGTCAGGAGGAGGATTTTTATATGCGACAACGGATTTAGCATCACTACGTTATCGAAATGATGTTTTAAAGCCAGATAGAATTTTATACTTCATAGATGCACGTCAATCTCTTCATATGAAACAAGTATTTGTTTTAGCAAAAAAAGCTGAATTTGTTGATAAAAATATATCTCTTGAGCATCATGCATTTGGAACTATGATGGGTAAAGATGGCAAGCCATTTAAAACCCGCACGGGTGGTACAATCAAGTTAAGCGAGTTACTTAAAGAGGCTACTGAAAGGGCAACTGCTTTAGTAAAAACAAAAAATCCAGGCTTGCCAAAAAATGAGGTCGCTAGTATTGCTAAAAAACTAGGTATCGGCGCAGTGAAGTATGCAGATCTTAGTAAAACTCGAACTAACGATTATATTTTTGATTGGGATTCCATGCTTTGCTTCGAGGGAAACACAGCACCTTATCTTCAATATGCTTATACAAGAATTTATAGTCTGTTCGAGAAAGCTTCTATTCAACCGAACGATATTAGTGGAAATATAGACGTATGCACTATATATGAGAGAAATCTGGCATTAAATCTACTTCATTTCGGCGAAACGTTAGATCAGGTTGCCGCACAAGGGTATCCTCATATTTTGTGTAATTATCTTTATAGCTTAGCCAGCTCATATATGGTTTTTTACGAAAACTGTCCAGTATTCAAGGAAAACATTCCACAAAGAACAAGAGATAGTCGTTTGATGTTATCTAGAATTACGTCGCAAATTATAGAGAAAGGACTTAGTTTACTGGGTATAGAAGTTATGAAAAAAATGTAACTTGATATTTTTGAGTAACTACTAGTGTCCAAAAAATTTGTATAAAATTCTTACTTTCTTTTTTTAACATGTTTCATTAATCTTCTTTTCTTTGATATCTGTCTACTTGTTAGTTTATTCTTTTTTCCCTCGTAAGGATTTTCACCAGATCGATATTCAATTTTAACTGGTGTGCCGTGAAGCTCGAGCACCCTAGAGAAAGTTTTCTCTAAATACCGAGAATAGTGTCTTGGTATCTCATTTAACTGGTTACCATGAATAACTATAATTGGCGGATTCTTTCCTCCAGCATGAGCATAACGAAGCTTAATTCGTCTTCCTCTCACTAAAGGTGGCTGGTGATGAATTACCGCATCTTGAAGAATTAATGTTAATTTATTAGTACTTAGTTTATCTGTTGCTGATGCATAAGATTTTTCTATTGACTGATACAGATTTCCTACACCGGTTCCGTGTAAAGCAGAAATAAAATGCATATCGGCAAATTCTACAAAATGTAATCGACGATCTAAGTCAGCCTTTACCCGCTCCTTGCTATAATCATCGAGGCCATCCCATTTATTTATTGCTAAAACTAACGCTCGACCTGCATTAACAATTGTTCCCATTAAATGCATATCTTGGTCGACTAAACCTACATGTGCGTCAACAAGCAAAATTACGACGTTGGCATCATCTATAGACTGTAAAGTTTTAACTATTGAAAATTTTTCCACTGTTAGTGAAATATTTTTTCGCTTTCGGATACCGGCAGTATCAATCAGAGTATATTTTTTATCTTTTCTTTCATATTCTATATATATACTATCTCGCGTCGTTCCGGGCTCATCAAAAACTACAACTCGTTCTTCCCCTAAAATCCTATTTACCAATGTAGACTTACCAACATTAGGTCTCCCTACAATAGCTATTTTTATACCATGCTCTTGATTTTCTTCTTTATTTAAATCAATTTCAGGAAACGGTTCTAAAACATCCTCCATTAAGTTCTTTACCCCACGTCCATGGGTGGCTGTAGTCGGGTAGACGTTCTTAAGGCCTAACTCAAAAAATTCTGCAGAGGCTATATCTGGATTTACGCCATCTATTTTATTGGCAACTAAATATACTAAGCACTCTTCTTCTCTTAAATACTTAGCTAGCTGAATATCTACTGGTGTTAATCCAGTTCTGCTGTCCACAATGAATAAAACTGCGTCAGCTTCTTTCATAGCCAGCATAGATTGCTCAGCCATGACAAAATCAATACCCTCATCTGTTCCGGTAATACCACCAGTATCTATAAGCATAAATCTTCTTCCGAACATATCTCCTTCCCCGTACTTACGGTCACGAGTTAATCCAGGATAATTAGCCACAAGAGCATCCCGAGTCTTTGTTAGTCGGTTGAATAAAGTTGATTTTCCTACATTTGGACGGCCTACTAAGGCAAACACTGGGATCATTTATTTGGGTCCATAAATATATTTTTACGGCATCATTATGAGCTTTTCTAACTAGTGCGCCCATATTCTCATGACGAATAACAGAAAAGTAGAAACAAAAAAACCGCTGAAAGAATTAGGAGCAGAATTCTACAGGAAAAGATGATTAATTATATTATAAAAATTTATAGGCACTTAAAGCGCCATCGTTATCCAGAGCATACAAAGTATCTCCATCAATAATTAAAGGGGCACTTACCCCACTGCCATCTACTTTAATTCGACCTAAAAAATCTCCATCTTTTTCAGATAAAATATGTAGGTAGCCCTCATAATCTGACACAAGCAAATATCCTGCAGCTACAGAAGGGGGACCTAAATTTCTATGTCTCAGATACTTGTTAGTCCAGACAACGGATCCACTGCCTTGGTCTATAGCAATGATGTCATCGTTTGTTTCAACAATATAAACGTGATCTTCTCCGCTAGCAGGCCCAAGTACAGTATCAGCATCTTGATACCATAAAGCTTTTCCAGTTTTAGTAATTGCTCCGATTCTACCTTGATGGCTCGCGGCGTATACAATATCTTCAACCAAGAGCGGATCTCCATCAATATCTACCATTCTTTCTAGCTCCCCCCGTCCCTGAGGAATTCCTATGCGATTCTCCCAAATCGTATCACCTGTAGCGGCAGAAAACACATAAAGCTTTCCTGTAGAGAAACCGACAACGGCAACATTTCCTTTGACCACAGGGTTGCTTGTTCCTCGTAGAGACAGCACTGGAACTTCAACCTCATGTTGCCATCGGACTGAGCCATTTTGTGCATCTAGGCCGTATACGCGGCCATCTTGTGTTTGAACAACAGTAATATCTCCATTTCCAGAAGGTGCAGAAAGAATTTCACTTGATGTTTGTACTTGCCAATTTATAGCTCCATTACTTGCATTAAGTGCAATAACATCTCCATCGGAACTACCAACAAAAATTTGCTCACCGCCAATACCTACTCCTCCTCCAAGAGGAAGCCCTAAATCTATCTTCCAAATCATTTGACCAGAATCGGATTTAACAGAAGCTACAAGACCGTTTTTATCAGCAACATAGATTACACCTTTCGATAAAACTGGCTTAAAGCCGCCGCCGACAGACTCGTAATCACCCACTACGTCGAATGACCAAAGTTTGACTGGATTTATTCTCTTTTCTACATCAAATAATTTAGAAGGCTTAGCTTTTCCTGATTTTTTTTTCTCATCTTCAGGATGCTCATAACCTGGGACTAGATCCTCTACAGCATTCCATTGCTCTTGTGCTGTAGACCAAAGACCTGTGACGCAGCCTGATAAGAAAATTACAGCTGAAATGAGTAGGCTTAGCCTTATCAATTTTCTTCTCCGGATAATTTTTTACCTTGCTTTAGACTGGGCAGAGGTGTCACCTGATTAAGCTTTAATTTAAGAGCTCTCATATGAGGACTATCGTGGTCTTGGGACTGCGCTAGTGCTAATAAATACGAATCATAGGCTGCTATTGTGTCTTTTCTTAGCATATGAAAATCTCCTTGGGCTTCCGAATAAGCTGAGGACATAGTTTTAGGATTTACATCGCTTATAATTGATTGGGCAAGATCTATATTTCCTCGAGATGCTTCTACCCTAGCTAGTCGAAGCTTTACGATTAACCCTAAACTCTCATCTGAGTGATCTAGAGCCCAATTAAGCTCTTCCATTGCAGCATCCAAGTCGTTTTTTTCAACATGTAATTTTGCCATCATTAGAGCTGCATAGCTCGCATACTGTGAACTTTCAAAAGAATCCTTAAGCTCAGAAGCAAGATTCTCTACAAGCCCATACTGGGTAGCGCCTAGTTTTTGACCAGGTGAAACTAACGAAATCTCCATCATATCTTGATATTTGGAAGACGCGGCCTCAGATCGATCTTGTTTATTTTCTTTATAGAAAATAGAACCAAAATAACCACCCACAGAAATCGTAATGATAGCAATGGTGATAATTCCATAATCGCGCCACCATTTTTTTAAGTTCTCTAATTGTTCGTCTTCACTAAGATGTTCTGCCACGCTCATTCCCCATTAGTTAATTATTATCTCTTTGTCATTTAGTAGCTCTACAAACTCTTTTGCCGTTACTAGCATTTGTGGTCTGTCCTCACGAAGAAACTTAACTGTTAAACTATTATCTTCACCAACAATTAAAGCCAACTTAGCCCCGCTTTTATCAGCTTTTTTCATTCTATTCTTAAGACTTCCACCCCCACAATGATTCTGTAGCTTCAAAAAAGGACAAGACTCTCTTATATAATGACTTAGTTCAAGAGCTTTGGAGTCCATATCTCCTTCTGCAATCAGATAAGCATCTATTTGATGATCGATACTATCGGGGAACACATCAACCGCGTCAAGAAGTAAGGCCAGTCTCTCTACCCCCATAGCCAAACCTATTGCCGGAGTACTTTTCCCTCCTAGCTGTTCTACTAGGCTGTCGTACCTGCCTCCAGCACAGATTGTTCCTTGCGCTCCTAATAGAGCAGTAACCCACTCAAAGACTGTCTTACCATAATAATCGAGCCCCCTAACCAGTCTTTTATTTATTAAGTATGGAATTTTTAATGCATCAAGATATGAGCAAAGTTTCTCGAAATGATGACGAGATTCATCATCTATGAAATCATGGAAGTTTGGAGCCCCATCCAATAACGATTGAGTGGCTGGATCTTTACTATCAAGTATTCGCATTGGGTTTGTGTGGATGCGTCTACGACTATCATCATCAAGACCATCTTTATTTTTATCTAAATAGTCTACTAAAGTCTTTCGGTAGGTATTTCTAGAATCAATATTTCCAAGTGTATTTAAGTGCAGTGTAACTGCCCCCGCTATACCTAAATCGCTCCATAGTTGCGAAATCATCTGGATTAATTCAACATCTATATCTGGACCATCAAGCCCAAATACTTCTACTCCTATTTGCTGAAACTGCCTCAGACGACCTTTTTGAGGACGCTCGTGACGAAACATTGGACCTTGATACCATAAACGTTGAATTTGATTAAAGATTAATCCATTTTCTTCACAAGCCCTAACACATCCTGCTGTACCTTCTGGACGCAATGATAAACTGTCACCATTACGATCATCAAAGGTATACATTTCTTTTTCAACTATATCAGTAACTTCGCCGATCGTTCTCTTAAAGAGGTCAGTCGACTCTAAAAGAGGAAATCTTATTTCTCTATAACAATATCGTGATAATAGTGAGGAAACCAAACGTTCTAAGTACTGCCAGCGCGGCGAATCGAACGGTAGCAAGTCACTCATTCCTCTAACTGATTGAATTTTTTTCATGAGGACTTCGCTATTAAACTTTCTAAGTGTTCGGATTTTTGATTAGCTTTTGCGCGTATTAGTGCTTCAAGCTCTTCAACTAAGTTATCTTGAGATAATTTTTGGCTAGGCTTGCCATCTATGTATATTAAGTTATTTGGGGTTCCTCCAGTTAAACCAATATCTACTTCTTTCGCTTCGCCGGGACCATTAACAATGCATCCAATGATCGCAACATCTAATGGAACCTTTATATCTTCAAGTCGATTTTCAAGTATATTCATTGTATTAATAACGTCAAAATTTTGCCTAGAACAACTAGGACAAGCAATAAAATTTATACCTTTACTGCGTATTTTTAGGCTCTTAAGTATATTCCAACCAACTTTAACCTCTTCAACTGGATCAGCAGCAAGCGAGACTCTAACTGTGTCTCCTATTCCCTCCATAAGAAGAAAACCAAGGCCAATAGAGGACTTTACCGTTCCTCCACGCAGGCCTCCTGCCTCAGTAATACCTATATGCAGAGGATTATCAATGATTTTTGCTATTTTTCGATAAGCATCAACCGCCATAAAAATATCAGATGCTTTGAGACTTAACTTAAAATTATGGAAGTTCATGCTATCTAAAATTTCTACATGGCGCATTGCTGATTCTACTAGTGCATCCGATGTTGGTTCGCCATATTTTTTTTGTAAATCTTTTTCTAGAGAGCCTGCATTCACTCCAATTCGTAAGGGTATATTTAAATCTCGGGCCTTATCTACAACTGCTTGTACCCGTTTTTCTCTGCCTATATTTCCTGGGTTTATACGCAAACAGTCGACTCCCAAATCAGCAACTTTTAGGGCTATGCGATAATCAAAATGGATATCAGCCACTAAAGGCACATTAACTTGTTTACGTATTTTTCCAAAAGCTTCAGCAGCATCCATTGAAGGCACAGAAACTCTGACAATATCAGCTCCAGCTTCAGTGATATCTTGTATTTGCTTAACGGTAGCGGCAACATCTGTAGTCTCAGTATTTGTCATACTTTGTATTGAGATCGGGGCATCGCCACCAACTGGAACATCACCAACCATGATCTGACGAGATACTCTGCGCTTGATGGGTGACTTCATATGCATAAGGATGTTGCCTTTATCATTTTTTAGCTACTCACAAATTTAATGGGTTGCTGTTCATATTTTTGCGCATACCGCTCTTTTCTTTTAGTTCTATCGTTTACAGTTCCTGCTAGTTGTCCACAGGCTGCAGAAATATCCTCTCCCCTCGTCGTTCTCACTGTTACTGTATGACCTTCCTTTTTAAGGATATCTCTGAATCTATATAAAGCAGTATTTGTTACCCTTTTATAGTCGGATTGATCAAAAGGATTAAATGGTATCAAGTTAATTTTGCAGGGTAGTTTCTTTAGTATTTTTGCTAACTCCTGAGCATGTTCGTCTCTATCATTAATTCGGTCCATCAGTGTATATTCTATTGTAATTTTGCGGCGAACATCTGGCATTTTATCGAGATAGCGTTGAGCAGAAGCAAGCAAGCTACTAATTGGATATTTTTTATTTATAGGAACTAGCTGATTACGAAGCTCATCATTGGGTGCATGCAGAGAAATCGCTAAAGAAACATCACTTACCTCTGATAGCTTATCAATCATAGGAACTACTCCAGAGGTGCTTAAGGTTACCCGTCTCTTTGATAAACCATATGCGTTATCGTTAAGCATCAGTCCCATAGCATCAACAACATTATCAAAATTTAAAAGTGGCTCCCCCATACCCATCATAACTACATTGCTCACCACTCTGTTGTTTTTTGCTCCAAACGAGTTAAATGCTTTTGCTGCGATCCACAACTGTCCAATAATTTCAGAGGAGCTAAGATCTCGATTGAAACCCTGTTTTCCCGTAGCACAAAAGCTACAGTCTAGAGCACAACCTACTTGAGATGAAACGCATAGTGTCCCACGGTCCTTTTCTGGAATAAAAACAGCCTCGACACAATCACCACCACTTACACGTATAATCCACTTGCATGTACCGTCTTTAGATTCATGGTAGCTAACCACCTCAGGAGCTATTATTTCTGCAATAGACTTCATTTTTTCACGAAGATTTTTTGCAAGATTAGTCATTTGGTCAAAGTCGTCAACGCCAATCTGATGAATCCACTTTAAGACCTGTGTAGCTCGAAATGGTTTTTCACCAACACTTTCAAAAAATTCTACTAATTTCTCAGGTGAAAGCCCCAATAGATTAACTTTTGGAGGCTCTGTTATTGATTCTTTGTTAGCAATTAATGTCTTCATATCTAGTTAAAAAACCATAAAGTTACCTTAGAAGTAGCACCTAGCGGGTACAAATTTCATCATCACAAAAAAAGTAAGCTATTTCACGTTGAGCAGAAACTATTGAGTCGGAGCCATGTACTGCATTCGCGTCAATTGAATCAGCAAAGTCAGCGCGTATAGTCCCACTTTCTGCCTCTTTTGGGTTAGTTGCCCCCATCAAATCACGATTAATAATGACTGCATTTTCCCCTTGCAGGACCTGAATAACAACTGGTCCTGAAGTCATGAAATCAACTAGATCATCGTAGAATGGACGATCTTTATGCTCAGCATAAAATCCACCAGCTTTTTCTTTCGAAAGGTGAACCATTTTTGATGCTATAATTTTTAAGTTGGCTTTTTCAAAACGATCGTATATTTCACCAATTACGTTTTTTTTAACCGCATCGGGCTTAATAATAGAAAGTGTGTGCTCAATAGCCATTTAATTTATCTCCGGGTAATTTATCTTTAAATTTTAGGCAATCAGTGCACTCTGTTGCATCTGACTACATTACGAAAGGAGAATCAATTTTACTCTTGAATACATTAGGCTACAAGGACGGAGAGGGAGGGTATTAATAAAATAATTAATGAGTGCATATAAACACACAAGATCAAATTCAAATGAGTAGCACTGGACTGCTTTATAAATGATTACTTTATTCCATCTCTTCAATCCAAGCAGATTGAATTGCCTCTAGAATTTTTTCACCGCAGCGTTCTGGATCATCATTAAAATCTGGTAAATCAATTACCCATTTTCGTAAGTCAACAAAGTTGATATAGCGTGGATCTATATCATCATGTATTTCCGACAGCTCTATCGCAATATCTTGAATATCTGTCCATGTTACTGGCATATGAGACTCCTAATGCTTTTCTGACACCATATTAATAGTATATTTTGGTATCTCAACGACTATATCTGTATCTTTCACAATAACCTGGCAGCTTAATCTTGAGTCAGGATCTACCCCCCATGCTTTGTCTAAAAAGTCCTCCTCAAGCTCATCAGCCTCACTTAGAGCATCAAAACCCTCTCGTATGAAGACATGACAAGTTGTACACGCAAGAGATAACTCACATGCATGCTCAATTTCAATATTATTTTTTAGAGCAAGTTCGCATATATTATCTCCAGGCTTAGCTTCTATTACGGCACCCTCAGGACAAAGACTAGCATCAGGAAGAAATATCACTTTAGGCATATCAAACCTCGTTCTCCACATCATCAATACTATAGCCTGCTAAGGCTTTTTTTATACTAGCGTTCATTCTTCTTGCGGCAAATTCTTCACTGGCTTTTGAAGTAACTTCCACTTGCTGAGAAATTTTCCGACAATCCTCACTGTTATGAACATTTTTTAATTCTATTAAGGATGACTCTAAACAGTTGTACTCATCATCATTGAGTAGTTCGCGACCGTCTCGTTCAAGTGCAACTAGGAGGTCCTCATACATCCTTTTCGCGTCAACTTGCTGCTCTCGAAGAGCTCTTAAAAGCATATCTTCTTTTGCATTTCCATAAGACTCTTGAAGCATTTTAGCAATGTCTTCATCATTTAATCCATACGATGGTTTAACTTCAACAAAAGCCTCTGTGCCACTTGTAATCTCTTTTGCCGATACACTAAGCAATCCATCTGCATCAACCTGAAAGCTAACAAGTATTTTCGCAGCTCCAGCAACTAATGCTGGTATACCCCTTAGTTCGAAACGTGCAAGCGAACGACAATCAGTAATCAACTCGCGTTCACCCTGTAGGACATGAATAGACATAGCGGTCTGTCCGTCCTTAAAAGTTGTAAACTCTTGAGCTTTAGAAATAGGTATTGTTGTATTTCGATGTATAATTTTTTCCATCAGCCCCCCCATTGTCTCTATTCCAAGAGATAGCGGTATCACGTCAAGTAGCAACATATCATCATCGGGTTTATTTCCAGCGAGTACGTCAGCTTGTATAGCCGCACCTATCGCAACGACTCGATCGGGATCAATATCTACTAATGGATTTTTATTGAATGTACTAGCTACTTTTTGACGAACTATTTGAGATTTTGTTGAACCGCCAACCATCACAATGTCGTTAATATCTGATGTTCGAAGATTAGCGTCATGTAGTACTTTTTTACAACACATCAAGGTTTTATTGATGAGAGGCGAAACCAATGATTCAAATTCTTCTTTATCTAATTTTCCTATCCATCCTGCAACGCTTATATCTGCAAACATAGAGTCTGAAAGTTTTTCTTTAGCTTCTCGAGCAGCCACAAGAAGTTCCCTTTGTAGAGAAGGACTAAGATCATCATTTAGATTAGCGTTATCATAAATCCATTTAGCAACCACTCTATCTATATCATCTCCACCAAGTGACGAATTTCCACCTGTAGCAAGAACCTGAAAAACACCTGATGATAAACGCAATATAGAAACATCGAATGTGCCTCCACCAAAATCATAAATTGCGATAACTCCCTCTTTTCCCTGATCTAAACCATAAGCTATAGCTGCCGCAGTAGGCTCATTCAAAAGTCTCAGGACCTTTACCCCTGACAGTGTAGCTGCATCTTTAGTAGCCTGTCTTTGAACTTCATCAAAGTAAGCTGGTACTGTTAAGACGACTCCATCTAGAGTTCCTCCTAGAGACTCTTCTGCTCGAGATATAAGCACCTTAAGTACTTCAGCTGAAGCCTGTACTGGGCTAATTTCTCCAGCAATAGTTTTAAATTTTGGCATGCCGCCGTCTTCTGAAACTGAAAAATTATAAGGTAACTGGCTACCTAATTTTTTTATATCATTTAAACCCCTACCCATAAAACGCTTAACTGAGCTTAAAGTATTTAATGGGTCTACTAGTGAACGCAGATACGCGACATGGCCGACTGTTACTTCTTTCTTAGCACTATAATGAATTACAGATGGAAGCAAAGATTGGCCTTGTTCATCCAATAAAACTTCTGGGGTTCCGCTTCTGATGGAGGCGACTAAGGAATTTGTTGTACCGAGATCTATGCCGGCAGCTCTTCTGCGCAGATGGGGATTTGGAGATTTTCCAGGCTCAGATATTTGTAAGAGAACCACATTAATACCGTTTAGTTATTTAAGTTAAATTATCTGATTCTTGTTCGAATCTGTTTATTTCATTCAAAAATTTATCTATAAATTGCATCTTTGCTAAAGAATCTGAGGCTGTCTCGTAATTTTTCTCGTTGAACTGCTGCTCAAACAGCTCCTGTATTTGTTTATAGCGCCTGGAAGCAGTTTCGTTTAATTCCTCAAGAGCTGCGTACGCATCAGATGTTTTACGTGCGCTAGCTAACCGCTCCCTTAAATCCATTTGCTCCATTAAAAAGAGAGGATCATGAATAACTTGAGTTTCATTAGAATCAGTTTTTCCTTGTAAAGATAATAGATATTTTGCCCGCAATAAAGAAGATTTTAACTCTGTGTATGCTTGATTTATAAATGAAATATTTATAACAGCTAGGTTTTTTTCTTTAGGTGTTCCCCTCATATGGCGATCGGGATGAAATTTAAATTGAAGTTCCTGATAGCGCTTAGTTAGCAATGCTAAGTCAACCTTATAACTTATTGGAAGTCCGAATAGTTCGAAGTAGTCACAAGAAAATTCCATATCTTTCAATCCAGATAATCCTATAAAAAAAAACTAAACATGGAAGCTTTCACCGCAACCACACTCATTTTTAACATTTGGATTTTTAAACTGGAAACCTTCGTTAAGACCTTCTTTAACAAAATCTAACTGGGTGCCATCAAGGAAGGAAAAACTTTTAGGATCAACAAAAAGCTTTGCATCACCACTAACGACAACTAAGTCATTCTCGTCTGGTTTATCTACAAATTCTAAGACATAAGATAGACCCGAACAACCAGTAGTTTTTACTCCAAGACGTATGCCAATCCCATGACCCCTATTAGCTAGGTGCCTTACTACATGCTGTTCGGCAGCGCTTGTCATTGAAATTGACATTATACGCCCCCCTTTTTTTAATTATTAATATTTTGATGAGCGACTTTACGTTTTTGACGCACATCTGTTACCGCAGCCTTGATGGCATCTTCCGCTAGAACGGAACAATGTATTTTTACTGGAGGCAAGGCAAGCTCATTTGCAATCTCGGTATTTTTAATTACTGAAGCCTCATCTAGAGTTTTACCCTTAACCCACTCTGTAAGTAGTGAGCTCGAAGCTATGGCAGAGCCGCATCCATAAGTTTTAAACTTAGCGTCTTGTATTATCCCAGCATCATTTACTTCTATCTGCAATCGCATCACATCACCGCAAGCTGGAGCTCCAACCATCCCTGTCCCAACATTACTAGACTTATCATCTAATTTTCCTACATTTCTAGGATTATCATAATGATCGAGCACCTTATCGCTATAAGCCATAATAAAACTCCTTAATTTTTTTAATTACTTCTATTTAGTGCGCAGCCCACTCGACGAGACTGAGATCAACCCCATCTTTGTACATATCCCATAGAGGCGATAAATCTCTTAATTTTAAAACTGCTTCGCGAACTTTCAACACTGCATAATCAACTTCTTCTTCTGTACTAAATCGTCCAAATGAAAATCTAATAGAACTATGGGCCTGCTCATCATCTAAGCCTAAAGCACGCAAAACATATGATGGTTCAAGGCTTGCTGAAGTGCACGCTGAACCTGAAGAAACAGCTAAATCTTTGAGTGCCATAATTAGCGACTCACCCTCAACATAAGAAAAGCTAACATTTAGATTGCCTGCAACACGCTGCTGCATTGAACCGTTAACTCTAACCGCTTCCATGTCTGATATACCATTCCATAAGCGATCTCTTAGAGCTAGGACCTTCAGATGATCTTCTTCCATTCTTTCACCAGCAATTCGAAAAGCTTCTCCCATACCTATAATTTGATGAGTAGCTAAAGTGCCGGAACGCATACCTCTTTCGTGTCCACCTCCATGTATCTGTGCTTCAATTCTGACTCGGGGTTTACGCCTTACGTACAGCGCTCCTATACCTTTAGGGCCATAAATTTTATGTGCTGATAGTGCCATTAAGTCAACCTTCATCGACTCTAGGTCGATCGGAACCTTTCCAACACTTTGTGCTGCGTCGACATGAAAAAATACCTTTTTCTCGCGACAAATTTCACCGATAGTAGCAATATCATTTATTGTTCCGATCTCATTATTGATATGCATTAAAGAAACTAATGTTGTGTCTTCTCTGATAGCATCTTTTACCATTTGAGGCTGAATAATCCCATCTGCGTCTGGGATTAAGTAGCTAACATCAAAACCCTCACGCTCCAGCTGTCGGCAAGCATCTAGGACAGCCTTGTGCTCAATTTTTGAGGTTATTATATGCTTACCTTTCTTTTGATTAAAATGAGCGCAGCCTTTAATCGCGAGGTTATTTCCCTCAGTTGCACCTGAAGTCCATACAATTTCCCTTGGATCAGCATTTATTAATTTTGCTACCTGCACTCTGGCATCTTCAACTGCAGCTTCGGCTTTCCAGCCAAATGAGTGCGACCTGGATGAAGGATTTCCGAAGTTACCTTCTCCAATCAAGCATTCTGACATCACCTTGGCCACACCAGGATCGACTGGGGTTGTTGATGAGTAATCTAGATAAATTGGTAATTTCATTTTTTCCCGGTACCTGTTTTTATAAAAAAATTTAATCTTAATTAACTACCTGATTGTAAATTAACAAGTTGTATATCATTTTTATGTACGAGACTATCGAGGCTCACGCCATTCAAAAAACGATGTATTTGTATGCTTAGGTCATCCCAAAGGTGATGTGTTAGGCACAGACCCCCTTTATTGCAGTTTCCTGCGCCATTACAGCTTGTAGCGTCAATAGACTCGTTTACTGCTCCAATTATTTGCGCGACGTTTATATCCTGCATATCGCGTGATAGCTTGTAACCGCCACCTGGTCCCCGCGAACTAACAACTAGCTCTTGCTGCCTCAACTTAGCAAACAATTGCTCGAGGTAACCTCGTGAAATACCCTGTCGTTTAGATATATCCGCTAAACTGATAGGAGAATTCTCTGCATGCATAGCAAGATCCAACATTGCTGCAACCGCATATCGACCTCGAGTAGTTAGCCGCATATGTTTCCCTCGCTATTTGATAACTATTATCATTTGCATTTATAATAACTAAATTTAATATTCACACTAATTATAATAAAAACCTACTCTTTCAGTCAAGTAAATAACCTATTATTTTAGTATGTTATAGAACGAGGCAAGAAACTTAGTCTTTAATTTTTTTTAGCTTATGGGCTATATTTTTTATTGCTGTTAAAACACCGCGCAGTATAGATAGCTCCATTTCATCAAGGCGAATTCTTCCATACAATCTACGTAGTCTGGTCATAGTCTGACGAGGATTGTCTTTATTATGAAAGCCTATATCTATTAAAACTTGCTCTAAATGCTGAAAATAAAGTTCGAGGTCTCCTACACTAGCTGGAGGCTGATCCCATTCTTTGAAGGAGGGTAGGCTTCCACTCGAATCTGACAAAAAAGCCATACGAATCTCATAGCAAAGAACCTGCACAGCTGATGCCAGATTTAGGGAGCTATAATCTGGGTTTGATGGTATGTGAACATGATACGTGCATTTATGGAGCTCTTCGTTGGTTAGCCCCCTATCTTCGCGGCCAAAAACTATTGCTACATCATGCTCTCCTGCTTCACGCCAAACTCGAACACCACATTCACGAGGATTCATTAAGGGCCAAGGTATTCGTCGCTCACGAGCACTAGTCCCAACAACTAAACCGCAGCCAGAAATAGCATCATCTAGATTGCTGACAACAGTAGCGTTGTTTAGAACATCGACTGCATTCGCTGATCTCCAAAGAGCCTGATCTGCTGGATAATTTTTTGGTTCCACTAGATATAATTGATGCAGGCCCATATTTTTTATAGCTCGAGCAGCTGCACCTATGTTACCTGGGTGACTAGTATTCACGAGTACAATACGAATTCTATCGAAATTTTTCATATCATGACCTTAAGAAACGAGACATACAAAAATTTATTTTTTTAACAAAATAAGGTGAAGTACATATTCAATAGTTTTTAAATTAGTGGGCCTGCAGAGCATTTGTTGATATTTCAAAGAAAAATATTCTAACAGGAAGACCAAAAGAAATCATGGTGTTTTATGTAAGTGAAACCTAACATCCGTCATTAGCCTCTGTTACAATTCTTTTTTTATCTATGCTGGAATACCTTGAAATGGAACCGATGGTAAATATTGCACTCCGCGCTGCACGTAAGGCGGGAGATTTGATTATTCGGGCTACTAAGCGTATTGATTTATTGCGCATTGATGAAAAAGGACGTAATGATTTTGTCACAGATATTGATTATGCCGCAGAAAAGGAAATAATTTATCATTTACAAAAATCATTTCCTACTCATTTAATCATTAGTGAGGAGGCTGGGGTCTTAGGTGGTGAAGATAAAGACCACGAATGGATAATCGATCCGCTCGATGGCACCACTAATTTTATCCATGGCATTCCTCATTTCGGGGTTTCTATAGCCTATAAATATAAAGGAAAGCTAGAGCATGCTGTTATTATAGATCCGATGAGGCAAGAAGAATTCACAGCCAGTAGAGGTAGAGGCGCGTATCTAAATGGAAATAGAATTCGTATCTCAAATCAGCCTTTTTTATCAGGAAGTATAATAGCTACAGGCATTCCGTTTAATAGTCCATCCATTGAGCATATGAAGGCATATCTTTCATGCCTAAGTGAGCTAGCAGAACAATCCTCAGGTATAAGAAGACTAGGTGCCGCGTCACTTGACCTAGCGTATCTAGCAGCTGGTAGATTTGATGCTTTTTGGGAAATAAACTTAAAGCCATGGGATATCGCAGCAGGCGTGCTTCTCATCAAGGAAGCTGGGGGTCTTGTGTGTGACTTTAGTGGTAATGATGGCTATCTAAGTAGCGGAAATATCGTTTGCGCGACACCAAAAATTTTTAAGCCAACCCTACAAATCGTTCGAAAGCACTTAGGACATTTGGAATTATAAATATTTTCTTTAAAAACCTAATTTTTTGGTAAATATATCAATGGATTAACTGGTTTTCCTTTTTTTCTAATTTCGAAATATAAACGCTGAGATTTAACTGAAAAGCCTCCTGATTCTGAAATTTTCTGACCCGCTAAAACAAACTCGTCTTCTTCGACAAAAATTTCTTTATTATGAGCATACGCACTTAAAAAAATAGCATCATGCTTAATGATAATAAGCTTCCCATAACCACGTAAGCCATCGCCAGAATAAACAACAATCCCAGGTGCTGCGGCATAAACTGCCGTTCCATATTCACTTTCTATATCAATACCTTTAAATAATTTTGAGCTATTAAATTTGCGTAAGACTTTTCCTTTGATTGGCCAGCTCCATTCCCAATTTTTTTTAGAAGTAGGTAGATGTCTTGTTTTTTTTTCTAGCACCAAGGAAGAATTTGTATTTTTTAATAGGGGCAACTTATGAGTTTTATTTTTACCAGAAAGTTGAGACGTATCAAGCAATAGCTGCTGCCCTGTATAAATCGTATCCACAATTTTAATATTATTGATTTTAGCTAATACCTTAGAGTCAATCTCATATCGCCAAGCGATAGAGAATAAGGTCTCCCCTCTTGAAACAATGTGATGGTTTATCTTTTCGGTAAGAGGCTGCTGACGATAAACAACTGGAGCTGATGGAGTGTGGCAGCCCGACAAAAAAAATAGTACACACGAAACAAAGCAAACTATTCTTACATATAGTTTCACTAAAGGGTAACTGATACAGATCCTCAATCTTGATCCTCTTGTATTTTAGTCTTTTCGCTAAAAAATTCTAAAGCTATGATAGTAAAAAAACCAAACATCATTAAGCTGAAGGCTAAGTAGGTTTGTGGATCTTGTCCTGTTTGAGACAGGTAATCACCTGGCATCATAAGCTGAAAAGAAAGAGGCAGTTTCCATGGCCATACTATCACTAAAGAACCGAGCAAGAATCCTGTAAGAACTGATATAGATAGCGAATAATAGGTTTTTAGAAGAATCGTTAGTGCTCGTGAAAAGACCAAGAGTCCAAACATGCATCCTAAGCCAAATACAAATAGGACACCCCATTGCATCTGACTTATGGCGCTAATGACAATAGGATATATACCTAATAGCAGTAAAATAAAACTCCCAGAGATTCCCGGCAAAATCATTGCGCATATAGCTATACTACCACCAAAAAATAATACAAAGAGGTCATCCGATGAATTGATTCTTGGTGCAATGGAAATCAAAACTACTATGACTATGCCGACCATTAAACCAGCTAGCTCTTTAAAATTAAAACTCTCGAGCTGTCTAAGTATATAACTAGCTGAAGCTAAAATTAACCCAAAGAAAAAAGACCAAACTAAAATGGTTTCTTCTATCAATAAGTAGTGTATTAAGTGGGAAAGAAAAATAATGCTGAACAGTGCACCACAGGCTAAGGTGAGTATAAAATTACCATTTATTTTTTTCCAAAATTGAGAAAATTCCTGTTCCCCTAATAATCTTAATGAGTCGATATTTATTGAGCTTATAGACTCAATAAGCTCCTCATATATCCCACTTATAAAAGCAATGGTACCGCCTGAAACCCCGGGAACAATATCGGCAGCACCCATCAGTGCGCCCTTGAAAAAAAGCACTAGCCGATACTTTATCCTACTTTTAATACTGATCTGCATAATAGTTTTAGAAGTCCCGCTCCATATCATTTAGCAACTAAAAGGAAAATTAAAGACCGATGAAAAAGTCAATTAGAAAGGCCGCCAAGGAGTGGAACGAAGCGCACTTTTTGCTCTACTCTTTCTGTATAATTTGAGCTATCTCCATCCCTAATAATAACTCTTAGTTCTTGTTCATGGCTGGTTCCAACTGGAATTATCAATATACCATCAGGAGCCAACTGTTTAAGTAATTCTTCTGGTACTTCATGAGGTGCGGCGGCACTCATAATAGCATCATATGGTGCGAATTCTGCTAGTCCGAGCACACCATCGCTGTGGATCAACCTTACATTCCTAACTCCTAAATTTTTAAGCCTTATACGAGCTTTATCCTGTAAAGGTTTTATGCGCTCTACGCTATATACCTTTTCTACGAGTTGCGCCAAAATTGTAGCTTGGTAGCCAGATCCAGTTCCAATCTCAAGAACCTTTTTTCGTGGCCCGAGCGATAATAGTATCTCTGTCATAAGAGCTACTACATATGGTCGAGATAAGGTTTGACCAAAACCAATAGGAAGAGCTGTATCTTCATAGGACCTATGTGACAAGGCTTCGTCTAAGAATAAATGGCGAGGTGTTATCTTAATTGTATCTAATACTTTTTTATCTGTAATACCCTGATTCTGAAGTCGCTGAATTAATCGCTCTCTAGTTCTTTGCGAGGTCATTCCTACTCCACTAAAGTCAACAGTATTCAAAATTTCCCCTTTTTTTATTCATAGCGCCTAAAGTGCATTAAAAGACAAATTTTACTAAACTAAATACTTCTTTTGCTAATCAAAACGATAGCCTGGCAAGCAATACCCTCTCCTCTTCCCTCAAAACCAAGATTTTCTGTAGTAGTAGCTTTAACGTTAATAATATCTGCATCACTCTCAAGATCAGACGAAAGATTTTCAATCATGGCATCTATGTAAGGTGCCAACTTAGGCGCTTGCGATATAATAGTAAAATCAACATTTACGACAGAGTATCCTTTATTTTTAATCAACGAAACGACCGTTCTTAGTAGCTCGCGACTATTAATATCCAAATAGCGTAGGTCTGTTTCTGGGAAATGTTTGCCTATATCGCCCAATGCTGCTGCCCCAAGTAGCGCATCACAAAGTGAATGTATTAAGACATCTCCATCTGAATGAGCTACAAGCCCATATTTAAATGGGATTTTGACTCCACCAACAATAATATGGTCGCCTTCCCCAAATGCATGAACATCATAACCATGACCAATTCTCATAGTTTTTCCTGTTGATTTATTATTATAGCTTTGGCAATTGCAATATCTTCGGGTCGAGTAATTTTTATATTATCCGAACTACATTCAACAATTATAGTTTCAGCATCCCATGCATAACTAATAACGCTATCAAGTAAGTAATTTTCAACAGCTGATGACTCATCGGTGACTATACAGTCTTCTAGTTTCGACTTTTCTAAAGCGCTATAGAGTAATTCAAAATAAAATAATTGGGGGGTTTGTGCTTCCACAATATACGAGTAAATTGTATTTTTCTCTGTAGAGACATGATCGTTTCCACTGACAACGTTATTAAGCTCTACTCTTTTCAAAGTCCCGACAGGTTGTGTAGCCAGGATACCGCCTATCTGATAGAAACTAGTCTCATCGAATAGATTTTTTATATCGCTAAGCTGGACACAGGGTCTTACTGCATCATGAACTAGTATCCAGTCAAATCTACTTGCTCTCTTTTTAATATGTTCAAGCGCCAAAAAAACAGAGTCTCTTCTTGTTTTACCACCCATAACTATTTCAACAGAAGGATGCTTTAAACCAGGCAGATTTTTCCATAAACAGTCTCCAGGCTTAACGGCAACTATTACTTTTGTATGCTCAATCTCTAATAATTTTTTTAAAGTGAACTCAAGAATCGTTTGACCAAAAAATTTCTCATATTGCTTTGGTCTAATCTCTGAAAATCTACTTCCAATTCCAGCTGCAGGTATGACTATCCATGTTTGACGGTTTTGTATTTCTTGTTGGATTTCTTCTGAAGGGGGACAAGGCGTTGTCACTTAATTCTCCTTCTCAATAACCATATAAAATGTTTCACCATCCTTGATCATACCAAGATCTCTGCGGGCTCTCTCTTCGACAGTTTCTATATTACCAGTGAGATTCTTAACTTCGTCGGCCAGTGCTGAATTCTTCTTTTTCAGAGCATCATTTTTTTTCTGCTGAGCAATCACATCATTCTGAAGTTCATACTTATGTGCAAGACTGCCATCACCAACCCACAAACGGTATTGTAAGATCAACATGAAAATAATTAACACAAGTAATAGCCAACGCATAAATCCATTCTAACGGACAAAATTAATTTCGTCAGTGTTCTTATTTAAATAACATTAAAAGCTGTACATTAAAAAAATCATCTGTTGCTATAATATTTTTTAAGCGATTAGTAGATCTAGTAAAACTCAGACATACCTCTGTATGGAGCTGTATTATTGAGTTCGGATTCTATTCGAAGTAAACGATTATATTTTGCAGTCCTATCCGAGCGACAAAGAGAGCCAGTTTTTATTTGGCCTGCGCTAGTTGCGACAGCAAGATCCGCAATGGTGGTGTCTTCTGTTTCTCCCGACCTGTGAGAGATAACAACAGTGTAGTCTGCGTCTTTAGCCATTTTTATAGCAGCCAAAGTTTCTGTCAAAGTGCCTATCTGATTAAATTTTATTAAAATAGAATTTGCCGCACCCATTTTTATACCTTTTTTCAAAATTTTGGTATTAGTCACAAAAAGGTCGTCTCCCACCAACTGGATTTTTTTTCCTAGTTTTTCTGTTTGGTGCTTCCAGCCACTCCAATCTGACTCATCTTGTCCATCTTCAATAGAAATAATTGGGTATTTATCACAAAGCCCGGACAAATAACTAGTAAAACCTTCAGAGCTAAACGTTTTTCCTTCGCCAAGCAGCTCATACTTTTCATCATTATAAAATTCAGAAGAAGCACAATCTAATGCTAGCATTATATCTTTACCTAAATCGTATCCAGCAGCCATGACGGCTTCTTCAATACAAGCAAGGGCTTCAGAGTTTGATGATAAATTAGGAGCAAAGCCTCCCTCATCTCCTACTGCAGTATTTAAACCTTTCTTGCTAAGTATTTTTTTTAACGAATGAAATATTTCTGCACCCATTTGTAGCGCGTGAGAAAAATTTTTCGCTGAAACAGGCTGGATCATAAATTCTTGAATATCAATATTATTATCTGCGTGTTCACCTCCATTTATAATGTTCATCATTGGCACAGGCATGGTATATTTTCCGGGGGTTTCATTAATATCTGCAATATGTTGATAAAGCGGTATTTTACGAGATATCGCTGCCGCTTTCGATGCTGCAAGAGATACAGCGAGGATGGCATTAGCACCTAAAACAGCTTTGTTTTCAGTTCCGTCTGCCTCTATCATCGACATATCCAAAAGGCTTTGATTAAGCGCGCTCTTTCCTGACAGTAAAGGCTTAATAATTTTATTTACATTGCCGACAGCCTTGAGAACCCCTTTGCCCAAATATCTACTTTGATCGCCATCTCTTAACTCGAGAGCTTCTCTTGATCCTGTAGATGCTCCAGATGGCGAGCAAGCAAAGCCTATACTTCCATCTACTAGTGTCACCTCTGCGCTAATAGTTGGATTACCCCTAGAGTCCAATATTTCATAGGCCCTAATATCGGAAATGTTACTCATATAAAACTCTCCAAATAGAAAATATTTGTATGCTGGTTAAGCACATATCAAAAGGTTAATAGACTATAGTTCTAATACAGGTTGAGATTTAATCAGGTCATCTAATTCTTTTATTTGAGAAAGATAAATCTCTAGTTTATCTAGCGGTAAAGCACTAGGACCATCACACTTTGCATTTTCTGGATTTGGATGGGCCTCTAAAAATAATCCAGCTAATCCAACAGCAATTCCTGCTCTCCCAAGCTCTGCAACTTGATGCCGGCGGCCGCCAGAAGCTAAACTATTTGGGTCTCTAATTTGAAGCGCATGAGTTACATCAAAAATTACCGGAAGACCTCCGCTTACTTCTTTCATAGTGCGAATACCAAGCATATCTACAACGAGGTTGTCGTAACCCATGCAAGTGCCCCTCTCACAAAGGAGAATTTTATTGTTACCACATTCCTTGAATTTATCTACAATATTGGCCATCTGGGTTGGGCTTAGGAATTGCGGCTTCTTGATATTTACAACGGCATCAGTTTTTGCGATTGCTTTCACTAGGTCAGTTTGACGAGCCAAAAAAGCTGGCAATTGCAGTACATCACAAACCTCTGCTACAACTTTAGCTTGATAGGGCTCATGTACATCGGTAATAACTGGAACCGAAAAGGTTTCTTTGATTTCTTGGAATATCTTTAATCCTTCTTCTATACCCATTCCTCGGTAAGACTTAATAGATGAGCGATTAGCTTTATCAAAGGAAGCTTTAAATATGTATGGGATTTCTAGTTTTTGAGTGACCGAAACAAAGTGCTCAGCTGCTCGCATAGCCAGATCTCTAGACTCTAGTACATTTATTCCTCCAAATAATACAAAAGGATTACTGTTATTGACGGAAATACTATCAATACTGACAGTTACTGGGGATCTAATTGCTTCTGATATCGGCATAGGCTAATTTCTATTGGGATTGTTTAGATTCTTTTTATATTTGAGTGCTGCCTCTACAAAGCTCGTAAATAGTGGGTGACCTTTGCGAGGAGTAGATGTAAATTCTGGATGAAATTGGCAAGCAACAAACCACGGATGCTCTGGTATTTCGATCATTTCAACTAACGTTTTATTTTCTGACCAGCCGCCGACTTTCATACCACCATCTTGTAATTTAGAAACATAGTTATTATTAACCTCATAACGATGCCGATGACGTTCAAAGACTGTATCAGTTCCATATATGCTATGAGCTACAGTATTCTTTATTAAGTAGCTGGCTTGGCCGCCCAACCTCATTGTTCCACCTAAATCTGAATCTTCATCACGCTTTTCAATAGTTCCGCAGCTGTCCACCCACTCAGTTATAAGTCCAATGATAGGATGGGATGTCTTTGGATCAAATTCGGTACTATTGGCTCCCTCTAAAGCACAAACATTACGTGCAAATTCTATCATCGCAACCTGCATACCTAGACATATACCTAAATAAGGTATTTTTTTAGTTCGAGCATAATTGACTGCCTTAATTTTTCCTTCAACACCTCGGACCCCAAAACCACCTGGTACTAAAATGCCGTTACAACCATCAAGAAGTGATATTTGACCCTGTAAATTTTCTGAATCAATATACCGAATAT
>Ga0308007_10000282_pt1 | contig 23332 bp, 23 predicted proteins | sample Neamet71_FD_203152 | JGI IMG/M metagenome (GOLD analysis project Ga0308007, IMG submission 203152) | Marine microbial communities from water near the shore, Antarctic Ocean - #71 | ecosystem: Environmental > Aquatic > Marine > Unclassified | place: Southern Ocean | collected 2014-06-07
GAAGCATTTTTCCGCTGCGTCCTTGCAGCACGGGGTCTTCCTGAAAGAAGACAGAGCCTCCGTCCTGGAGGCGTAGGCAAATCCGTTGCCCTCTGTCTAACAACAAAACTATTACAATCACGTATCAGATACAAGTTTTACTGCGATAAAAACCAAATTGACGCTGTCTAGGTGTGGTTTGCCGGACGCTTACTTATGATTGATTTAAATCTTTATATTAATAGAAGAAAGATGACAGGCAGTTCAAAAAAATAGAGCAAAAAAAAGCCACTTTATAAAAGTGGCTTTTTTAAACTTGGTGCCCAGAGACGGAATCGAACCGCCGACACGAGGATTTTCAATTCTGCATTTAATCTAATAAATTCAATAAGTTAGTGTTAGATGTGCCTAGTGATTTTAAACACTTAAAACCATCTACTCTCTTGGGTATCGAAGGCAGGTTAACTATTTGAGTTTACTCAAGAATAGAATGCTGAATAAAGGGCTCTCTCAGGACTAAGTCTTGAAAAGAACTGAGGTGGCTGAAAGTTTTTCTCGTACCCTCTCATTGTCTTAAGACAAAGATCTCTTTTAATGGGGTCAATATTTCTTAGACCAATTGCAGAGACCAAATTCCTTCCATCAGTGTATTCATCAAACTCTTTTTTAGAAATACAGATACTTTTACCATGCTTCAGCCACATTTCAGAAGGAGGAAGAACATCAACAAAGTCAATCACAGTAGAAAGTTCAACTCTACCAACAGGAAGAGTTGAGTACACCCATAATTTAGATCCTGTAGGTAAACTTACAGTTCTCGTTCTAAGTTCAACAGTTTTTTCGCCAGACAATATATTTTTAACATGTTTTGGCTTGATAGATATTATTGCATCACTCATGAAACGCCTCTTTAATTAAAACTTTTAATTTCTCAGTATTTATTTTTTCTGGAGAAACTAAATTCGCATTACTAATCAACTTTAATTTTTTTGATTTTGAAAAAGAAACTCTTTTATCAAACTCGAAAAAATTATCAAATGTAAAAGCATGAAGTTTACTATCTTTATCCGCTACACTTCTTAATTCATCTCTGGTAAGTATGCCTTGTCTATCTAATTTTATAAATGCCTCATCAACGGTTATAACATTAGAATATGTAATACGTGCAAAACCTATTATTTCTTGAATACTTTTACTTCCAGAAACATAAAAAGCAACAATACCGCCTTTTTTAAATAAAGAAGCTTTATTTTTCGATCTGAAATATGCTTTTTCTAACAGAAGAGTTTTCTCATGTACTGATAATAAAGAGAATTGTTTTTTTACATTTCCAATAAGGCCAATTGCATAATTCTCTTGAATAGGAACGAGAATACAGTCTCTATCTGCATTAACTATAAATCTAGGGGAAATGACTGTTTCAAAATCAAACCAGCTGAGCACTTTATCGACACCTGATTTACTTTTAAAATGTACACCTGTATGAATAAGCTCTCTTTTTGAAGGTAGTTTATCCTGTACAGAAAAACCAAGAAGAGCTTTTAAATCTTTTTTAAATCTCAACCAATTTTTATTATCTAAAAACAAATTACATATTATTTTAACATAGTGATCATCCGCTTTAAAAAAACCTTTCTTTCTTAATGTTTCATCAGTAATTGACTGATTCTTACCAATATAAATATTCAACCGGTATATATAATCTGTTTTATAGCGCAATGCTTGTTCAAGAAAATGATCAATTACTACTACCGATTTATTACAATTCTCATCTACACACAATAAAGCTTGAGCAATTCCCGTTGATTTAATAGGTTTATGAAAAAAGTAAAAACCAAATAGAGTTCCATCATCTGTTTTTGCCTCATATATATTTTTATCTCCTCGTACAGGTGATGTATTAAATACATCCGATAATACTTGGCTAGACACTGAAAATTGTTCTAAAAAAAGTCTCAGCTCTTTTGAGTCTTTCGACTCATAAAATGATACCTCTTCGTTTCTTAATTCAGGAATAGTAAGTATTTCATTATCATCAGGAAGGAGTTCATCAGGCGACAGAATGGCCACATCATATCTATCTTTTATAACGTGAAAAGCCCTTAACATGGCTTTCTCTCTTGTTACAAATCCATGAATACCCGCTGATATACAATAAGCTAGATGCATCACGTCGGACTCATCGTTTTGCGCAGACTTCCGACTAGATTTTCGGCTAGGGAAGACTATTTCTTTAAGAGTTTTGGCAATTTTTTCTACATCATCTTTTGATTTTAACTCAGGAAGCATAGCGGCCAATCGCATGGCAGGGTCATCTTGAAACTGGCTGGCTTGTCGCGCTAATTCTTTTTTCAGCTCAGGAGTCGCACAAAGAGTGAAATCACCTTGAAAGCTTAGACGCATTAAATCAGTAATCTGATTACAACCATCTCTTCCTTTAGTTATATCAAGTAACAGGTTTAAGTCTAGGGCATAAAAAGGCTTGGATAGTATAGGAGAACTTGGAACTAGCTCGCTTTTGTATTGGGATAACCCACCAAACAAATCGTTTCCCTCAATAGAAAAACATCTTACGTTTATCCGCCTCTTCGTGCTTCCGCTTCCACCGCCATCTACCTGTGAAATGGTTTCGAATTCTTGCTTATCCCAAAAAGAATTAGCAGGTAGGTCGGTCGCAACTCTTGCTGAAATCGTGTGGTAGCCACTTTCTTCTGCAAAACACTTCAATGCATCGATGAGCTTCGATCCAACTCGATCTCCTCGCGTAGACTGACAAACATAAATTTGAAAGACTTTAAGTGTTGGCATAGTACCGCCAAACATAAGATAGCCTTTTATATCTTTACCACCATTAACAACAACCCATAACTGACCTTTGGCCGCCATTTGTTCATAAGCTGAATTTGCTAAAAAACCAAATGACCTTTTATTATCATCGGCGATACTTGAAACCTGACTTACATATTTCAGTACTTCGTCAGGGTGTTTCAAAATCTCATAGTCCATTATGTGCGCTCCAATTTCAGCTATTTCGAATTATTTGAATGACTTATTAGGTTTTCTAGTATCCTCATAAGTGTTTAATTTGTCATCATTTGAAAACATTTTATTGACTACTTACTGACAAATAGCGGATTGTCTTGCTAGTCTGGAAGGTAGGTCATTGAGGAAACGAGCATGCAGAGGAAAAGCAGGTCTGACATTCGCTGTGAGATTGCTGACGAGGCGATTAAAGAAGAGAACTACGACTGGCATCGCTCAGTGGATTTAGCCATCAATCGGTACAAGGCGTGGGGAGAACACTCTGTCAGTGATCTGGACGACTTGATTGATATTATTCGGCGTAAGATCGATGACGAAGAAAAACGGCAGTCACAAATGAAACTAGAGCAATATTGTAATTTGAGAGGATGATAACTTTCATCTTATCCTAAATATTTCGCTAAAGGGAAAAAGCAATGAAAATTAAATCAGATTTTAGTGGTTTGAAGAAATTAGCTGAAAATACTAAGAAAATGCAGGGAGAAACAAAAGTCAAGCCAGTAGATTTAATGACACCAGACTTTATCAAAAACTGTTCGGAATTTAAAGACCTAGAGCATATATTCAACTCAAGTGACTTTAAGATTGGAAGTACTGAAGATTTCGCAGCGATACCAGATGACGAATGGGAAGAGTTTATAATAAACAATACAACTTTCGAATCATGGATAGAAATGCAAAAAAAGGCATTTCAAATTTATGCTAAAAAGCAATTATTAAAAGGCATATGATATTTTTTATAATTTAGGGGAGGCGAAAAACATATTGATTTTCAACTTCCCCAAAAATCACTTGAAAACAGTGCGTTAAGACATTAATTCACTTAGTTGGAACATCTCTATGCCATACTAAACCGTCATCTTTTTTTGCATTGAACTGTTCTTCATAATTAATAGAAAAAGCAAGGTAGATTATAGAGTTTCTGATGAGTTCAGCCAGTGTCATTAACTGAGTGTTAAAGTCTTTATCAGTAATCATGAGTGTATGTTTTGAGCGTTTTTCTTTTTCATTTAGCTCATTATCAATATGAGTAATTTTTTCTACTAATATCTCTTGTTGTTCCACTAAATTTTGATGTTTCTTTGTGCCTTCATACTTTTTAAATTCAGGACATAACGCTGTGAGTTCGTTCGTATATTGTTCCTTTTTCTCTATGGTTAGCTGAAATTTTTTTTGATTAAATTTATTTTTTAAGACGGGGTTTTCATACATCGAATCAATTATCTTGAATGAACGATGTTCAATGAAGTTTCGCATTTCATAGATTTTAGTTATTTCAGGGTTAAGCCAATCTGACACAGATTCTTGATTTTTTATGTCTCGTAAATCCTTCAAGATATAAAATAATGCATGTAGAAATTGATTTTTACTGTCTACGAGCTTAGGGTGAGGCAACCATTGATTATTTGAGTTAAGCTTTTTAAACAAACTCTCAAAATTGATTCTTTGATCTTTCTCTATCTCATTTAAATCGAAAAAGTGATTGATAAAATACGCTATTTTATCAAATAATGAATAGAGAATTTTGAATGCCGATTTTAAGTTTTGAGCCTTGATATTGTTGATTGGATAAGTCCCATCATCAAGTTTTAAGAAAGTGCTATCAAAAAGAGCTTCCTCATCGTCTTCTGTTTTCCAAGTAATAAAAATTAAATGTCTTGCGTAGCAAAAATCATTCTTTATTTCTTCAAAATTTGCGTGATAAACCAACTCTTCATGATTAGCTAACGCTGAATTAATTGGGGATGTAAAAGGTGGGAGATTTAAAGAATCGGGGTAAATGGCAAGTCTTAATTCATCTATTTCCAGTTCATCTATGAACAAGTTATTATCACTACACCAAGCTAAGTATTCGGCTTCTATTTCTGTTAAATCACTCTCATCATGATGGGTGTATAACTGATCGAAATCATTCTCATCAAATTTTTCTTCAAACCATTGCTTGAATTTTTTTGTCTGTTCGTCATCAAAAATCAGATAACTATCATTAAATATGGAGGGTTCGTTAGATAGTTTTAAGCGATTTAGAAGACTTTGATACGCTAAATGATAATGATAATAAGCTTTTTGTACATCGTGATCCTTCAGGTAATTAGCAATATATATTTCGCTTTGATACATAGCAGTATGAGCAATCGGTTGATTATTTAGTGAAATCCCTCTCTGCCAAAATTTTTTGGCACACATAAATCGCCCTTGCTGTGAAAGATAGTTTCCTAAATTTGTCGAAATCTGGGATTCAAGCGTGGTTCTATAAATATCCTCGCTGGTGCTTTTATTGAGCAAGTGGAGTGCTTTCTTGAAGTGAATAATGACCTTATTTAAATCAGGGCTATACCATTCTTTCATTCTTTAAACTGTGGCACATTGAGTAACGAATAGGCATTGCCAAGCATATAATGAAATTCAGCTTCTTTAAAATCATCTTCAAATTCTGGAATAAACTTATCAAATGTTGATATGAAACGCTGCATTCCTTCGACATCGTTTTCGTCTGTCAATTCATCAACACGTAAATTGAAAATATCGATTGCTGACTCATCGATTAACACCTTTTCATCTTCCATTATTTTCACATCACCTATTATGCTAACCAGCATTCCAAAGAAAAAATGAAACCTAAGTCGTTAGGATTATTCTCACGTTCATCATTGGCAAGGGTTTTATTTTTTGTATTAGTCAAAGTGCCGTTATACGCTTCAACTATCTTTCATTTGTCACCATTTGAAAACATTTTTATTGACTTCTTTTTTCTACCATCGTGATTTGTAATGGTGTTGGCAAAATCCAACACAGGGTGTCGCAGCCCTAATATTACTAGGTCGCACAATCCGCCGCGTCGCGGTTTTTTTGTGCCATAATGTTCGCGTTATGGTTGTGCGTGGGGGAGCTTCGGCTCGCCAGTTTCTCTTGTCTGGTATTTCGAACTCTGCACACAGCCACCATATTTATGTAGAAAGTGAACAGGTGGTTTAGACCTCAAAATAAGAGAATTAAACCTATGAATAACTCAGATAACTCCCCGTCTAATAACACTAGATTTTGATCTATCTCCTTCCGTTCGATCCGTTATTACAAAGCAAATGCATTATATGAGCTATGGCGCAGACGCCTTAGACAGACTAAGTTTGATTCTTGCCAGTGATATTGGTATCACTGGAAATCAAGTCACAGGACTGCTTAAGTGTGTTGAATACAGTATGTTAACGACTCAAAGAAAAATGGTAAAAGCATTACAAGAAAATTAGAGAGGGGTTCACTATATATTGAATTTGTGCCTATTTAGGCACAAATCAGCAAAAAAAAGCCACTTTATAAAAGTGGCTTTTTTAAACTTGGTGCCCAGAGACGGAATCGAACCGCCGACACGAGGATTTTCAATCCTCTGCTCTACCGACTGAGCTATCTGGGCAAGTGCGCCGTATTATATATAAGTCTTTTAGACCGTCAACCTTTTTTAGCGATAAATTGATTTTTTTAACAATGACTTAGCTCTACTTCGTTTTCTGATAAACTGTTTGCAATTAAAGAGGCGAGAAGCATGTTACACATTGTTTTGTACCAACCAGAGATCCCACCTAATACAGGTAATGTTATTCGATTGTGTGCCAATACCGGCTATCAATTACATTTGATAGAACCGTTAGGCTTTGAGTTGGATGATAAAAAAGTGCGTCGTGCTGGGCTTGATTACCATGAAGTAGCGAAATTACAGAGACATAAAAGCTGGGATGATTTTATCAGCTCGAATGATCTCGGTAAGATATACGCATTAACAACAAAAGGTAGTCGGCCACATAGCGAAGCAATATTTGCAGCAAATGATGTATTGGTTTTTGGCCCTGAAACCCGAGGATTACCCATTGAATTTATTGAGGCTTTACCATTAGAGCAACGGTTACGTTTACCGATGCAAGTGGGCAGCCGTAGTTTAAATTTATCAAATACGGTAGCCGTTATGGTATACGAGTCTTGGCGACAGCTAGATTATGCCATGCCTCACGAATGATATAAGTAAAGGTTAAGTTGGACAGTAATTATGAACTCAATGTGGACGATATTTAAAAAGCATAAAAACAGAGTGCATTTCCGTAAGAGAGTGCATATGCACAGTGTACAGGATATGCGTTTACGCTTTGCCTTGTTTGCTTTAGTGATTTTAGTACACAGTATTGCCATGGTACTTTTTGAAAATCTTGATTGGTGGCAAGCATTTTGGCTGACTATGACATCAGCAAGCACCACGGGTTACGGTGATATTTCGGCTGCATCCGTCTGGGGGCAAGCAGCGACTATTATTTTGATTTACGGCATAGGCATTGCGCTACTGGCACAAATCGCCAGCGACTATATTGAGTTACGCATTCAGAAAAAAGAAATGGGCATTAAAGGCCAGTTGGAGTGGGAAAATATGCAAAATCATTTATTAATTGTGAATACACCAAAACACTATACAGAATCCTATTTAGAAAGATTGATAAAACAAATTTGTATGACTCCCGATTTAGAGCACACCCCCATACAATTTTTAACACCAAGTTTTCCTGATGGTTTACCTGCCAGCTTACGTAACTATGGTGCTGTGCATCAAACGGGTGATGCGACAGTAGCGGGTAATTTAGAAAGTTGTGGTGCTGAAACGGCCAAATATATTGTGATCTTAAGCCCAGATAGCCAAAACGGACACAGCGATAGTTTGGTATTCGATATATTACATCGATTAAAAGGCTTGCAGACACATGGCTATATTTTAGCTGAAGCGGTTGATGACACGAATAGACAACGTTTTAAGGACGCTGGTGCAGATGCGGTTATTCGCCCTGTTAGAGCCTACCCTGAAATTTTAGTGCGATCATTAATTGCTCCTGGCACAGAACAAGTATTAGAAGATTTATTTAGTCATCAAGGAGATCACACCATTCGTCTTGATGTGTCGGTAGAAGGCTTAAGTTGGTCTCAAGTGGTAGTGAAGCTTATTGAAGCAGATATCGGCACAGCGTTAGGCTACGAAGACTTGCAAGGCAATATTATTACTCATCCAGACACAAAAGAGATTATTAGTGCAAGGTCATTGATTGTATTAGTAGGCGAAGAACAGCTCAGAAAGGAGAAAGACATTCAGATGTTGTTTAATTGAGGGTTTGTTAGCGTTAAAGCTGACCCGTTAACGTTAGATATTTTTCCATTAGTTTTTCTTCTGTCTCTTTATTATTTACATCAAGAGGAATGCAGTCCACAGGGCAAACGATTTGGCATTGAGGTTCATCATAATGACCAACGCACTCAGTGCATTTTGATGGATCGATGACGTAGATTTCTTCGCCTTGTGAGATCGCTTCGTTTGGGCATTCCGGTTCACATACATCACAGTTAATGCATTCGTCGGTAATAATTAATGACACCTTGGTAACCTCCTGATGTTGTATATCTTATTGTTTAGCTAATCGTTCTGCTTTTAAAGAGGCGTAACGTATCTTAAGTGTTTTTTCTACGTCGGAGTGAACAAACATACCAAAATCACCATTTAGCGACGCAATCTCGCGCACAAGAGTGGAAGATATATAAGAGTACTTTTCTGATGGAGTGAGAAATAAGCTTTCCACATCCGGTGCAATAACTCTATTCATGTTGGCGAGTTGAAACTCATATTCAAAATCCGACACAGCCCTTAGACCACGCACGATGACCTTTCCTTGTACTGAACGGGTAAATTCCGTCAGTAGGTTATCAAACCCAACGATTTCTACATTGGGAAGATGAGCTAATACCTTTTTTGCCAAGGCAATACGCACATCATGAGCTAGGACCGGGCGTTTTTTTGGGCTTTCAGCCACAGCAACGATCACCTTAGTAAAAAGCTTAGCGGCTCGTTCTACTAAATCAGCATGGCCATTGGTGATAGGGTCAAATGTGCCAGGGTAAACTGCAGTTATACTCATAGGGGTCGTCCCAATGTTATTAAAAGGAAAGAGCATTCGCAAACATCTATTATATGAATACTTTTAACCAAAGGCGCGCATCATATCGAATTATATCTGCCTTCTCAATTAACGAAGGCAGATAGTCGCTATAAGTGCCTTATATCCCGTATGGACCTATCATTTGTTTGGCAAACGTAATCGCCAAAAAGATAAAGATAGGCGAGAGATCCAAACCACCTAATGATGGAATAAAACGACGTACAAATGAATACAGAGGCTCTGTTATTTGCCCAACCAGCAAGGCGCCAGGATGGCTTGCTCCTGGTGCAACCCAGCTAAGAATGACCGAAATTAACATCACCCAAAAGTATAAATCTAAAAAATGATAAAGCACGCCCAAAACAGTAAATAACCCATATTGGATGGGCGATAAGGCATAACCTTTCACCATGAAAAGAACTAACACCGTGAGCAGCTGTACGATAAAAGCTAATACAACCGATGCCGTATCAATGCGTCCAAAAGAAGGAATCACTTTTCTCAAGGGTAAGACAAATAGATTAGTTGCTCTAACAACACCTTGACTAATAGGGTTGTAAAAGTCAGCTCGCACGAGCTGCAGTACAAGGCGTAATAAAACAATAAAAAGGTATAAGTTGCCTAATGTTTTAAGTAAAAAAACAATGGGATCAGAAGTCATAAATATTAATCCTTATTCTTAGGCGTTGCTGTAAAAAGCTGTGCCATTTCTTGGGAACGATTTATACAGGCTGTCATTGCCTGCTCTACTATAGTATCAATTTTATTAGATTCAAATGATAAAAGCGCCTGCTCAGTCGTGCCATTAGGCGAGGTAATGTTCTTCCTTAATGTGGCAATCTCATCATTGGTTTCTGTTACCATTCGAGCGGCGCCCAACATACTATAACTCGCCAGATGACGACATTGGGATTCATCTAACCCTTGTGCTTGACCTGCTTGTATCATGGCTTCCAAAAAACGGAAAAAATAAGCAGGCGCACTACCAGAAAGTGCCGTTACAGTATGCATGTCCGTTTCTTTATCAACCCAAACAAATTGGCCGATACTAGCAAATAGTTGATCTACCAATGTTTTCTGTTCGACAGTAACCTGTTTATTAGCGATCAACCCTGTCATGCCGGCACCACACTGTGCTGGTGTATTGGGCATACTGCGTACAATCGCAACATCCCCTAACCAAATTTGTAAACTGTTTAACTCTAAGCCAGCAGCGACAGAGATATAAAGCTGCTTCTTAGATATGCTGTCTTTAAAGGCCAAAATAACGTCTTGCATTTGTGCTGGCTTAACGCATAAAACAACAATATCCGCTGAGGCCACAGCGTCATTATTATCTGCCAACATACGAATACCGTCTGTTTGTTGGATTCGCATTCTTTTTTCTGCGTTACGAGCCGTACCTGTGATTCGATCCACAGAATAGCCGTTTTTGATAAGACCTCGAATGATGGCAAGTGCCATGTTACCGACACCGATAAAAGTAATAGTTGGCTGCATGTTTATTCCTATTATGAAGAGACCTTTGCACGACTATTGCGTTTGCTAATACATCATTAAAAATGGACGCAAATATTCATTTATGATCTATAAACTGTGCTTTTCAATCTTTCCTAGTTATGTTGGTCACGAGCACCAAAAATAGCGGTGCCAATACGTACCATACTACTGCCACTAGCAATTGCTGCGGTCATATCATTAGACATCCCAATAGAAAGAGTATCTATAGTCTTTATTTTGGATTGCAAGGCTAAGAATACCTCTTGTAACGGTTTATATACCTGAATTTGGGCTGCTTGAGAGGTTTGAGGAGCAGGAATAGCCATGAGACCTCGTAAACACAGGTTAGGTTGCTTGATTACAAGCTCGACTAGTTCATCTAAAGCATCTAATGTCACACCAGATTTTGAAGACTCACCACTTATATTGACTTGAATGCATACGTTCAGTAGCGGCATATTGCTGGGGCGTTGATCGTTCAATCGAGAGGCGATTTTGCTTCTATCAATGGTGTGTACCCAATCCATTGTTTCGGCAATCAATCGAGATTTATTAGATTGGATTGGCCCAATAAAATGCCATTCGATATCCTTTAGATGCAGCAGAGCCTTTTTTTTATCAACCGCTTCTTGTACGTAATTTTCCCCAAAAGCTCTTTGTCCTACTTTGTAAGCCGATATAATGTCATCAATGGGCTTGGTTTTACTGACCGCTAAGACGTTTACACTGTTTGTACTACGCTCAAATTGAGTTTCATATTGGCTAACTCTTTGGTGGATTTGACCGAGGTTTTCCGCGATTGTCATAAAAAATAACCACTCCTAAAAAGTGATGTCATTCATAATAATGTTATTTAGCCTTCTATTATGAAAGGTTAGAAGTCGTATAGTTCAGCGCTACTATGGCAAAAACGCCCATAATATTCAATGCAATATAGATGTTTAGAATTCGTGTTTTCTTGGGCTTTCGTTGCCGCATTATAAAGCTCAGTAAAACTAGCGTGCTCAGGATGAGAACTAATGCCTATTGTTAATTTAATGAGGAAAGTATGACCGCGTAACCTAATAGGCTCTTGCATTGATTGCATAATTCTTTGAGCGACTATTTCGACATCGGGCAAATTTTTAATGCGTAGAGCAATGACAAACTCGGTGTCTGAGAAGCTGGCTAATAGATCACTGCTACGAATACAAGAATGTAATCTTTTAGCGATATTTTTAATGATGATGTTGTTTGTATCTAAGTCTTCTATCTTAATTTTTTCCATTTTCACTTCGACTACGAAGAGAGATAAACGCTCAAAATGATGCTTAGCATTCTTCAACATGACCGCAAAATTATTTTTAAAAGATTGAATATTATACATCCCTGTTATGGCGTCATAGCGAGTCGATATTAATAAAGAATCTTGAATACTTTTGTGCTGTAACGCTAATGCCAGTCGATGGGTTAGGTAGACAAGTAAAGCGGGAATGGTCGATATTTCATCAGTAGAAGAATGCATAAAAAATATAGAGATATAACCATATAAATTCTGTTTTTTTAACGTAAACGGTTGTGCAATACAGGTATCTACATTGTGGCGATTTAAGACATTCTGCCAAGCATCATCTTTAATAGCGTTAGAAATATGCAATAACGTATCGTTTTGTTCTAAATGGCGGGTGAATGTTTCCATCAAAAGTTGCTTAATACACCCATCAGAAGACGCTAAATCATGTTCAATTCCCGTACCTGTCTCTATATGCCACTCGTTGGAGTCTTTGTCGTACAGCATAATACAAGCTTGATAGGTTGGAAAACTGTGTTTGATATGATTAACCATGGCCTCAAAAATAGTATTTAGGGGCGCACCATCAATAATGGAAAGCAGGATGTCATTGTCATCATTGTAAACAACATTGAGCGCTTTTTTTTCTGTTTGTAGCGCTAAAACTTGTTGCTCTAGCTGTTGGACTTTATCAATCAACTTTTGCATTGATAACATGCTGTTCATAGATATGGCCATAGGATGATTAAGTAAGGTAATGTCGTCCACGGTTCTATTCTAAAAACCAAGAACTGTTGGTAACTATAGTAAAAAATGTCATTTAATTGAGTGAAAATATCTTTTTGTTACAAGTTAGATTGACGTGACATGAAGATACTTTTTAGATAGGTGGTTAGGCCAGTATAGAAAATCCTGTTTTTTTATTGTTCAGTACTAGAGGGAAATTTTGTCATAAACGGCTCAATCTTGATGTTAAATGAATCAAGATTGATGACGCTGTTCATCAATCGTAATTTACACGAATGGAAAGACTTGTTTCCCTGCTAAGTAAGTTGTTATCGTTTTTCCTGAAAACGCCTCATTTAGCCATGGAGAGTTAGTGCCTTTTGTTCTTTTCGTTTCTTCTGACCATGTCCATTTTAAAGTAGAATTAAATAAAACCAAATCGGCATAGCTACCTACTTTAAGCGTACCAGCATCAATGCCTAGACAATTTGCAGGGCCTTGCGTTAAGCAATTTAATAAAGTCGATAATTTAATATCGCCTTCATCAACTAATAACATGGAAAGTGGTAAGAGTACTTCCATATTAGCCATACCGGGTTCTGTGGCAGCAAAAGGCGCGACTTTAGCCATTTTTTCATGTGGCTGATGATCGGAGCAGATGGCAGAAATAACACCTGATTTAATGCCTTCTATCAGCGTCAATCTATCCTCATCACTACGTAATGGCGGCAACACATGGTAATGACCATCAAAACTGCTTAGCACATCATCTGTTAGCAATAAATTATGCAAGGCCACATCTGCTGTGACATCAAGCCCTTGCGCTTTGGCATCGGCAATCATTTCGACAGACTTAGCGCAGCTGATTCTAGCAAAGTGCGCTTTAACACCTGTTTTTTGAATTAGTATTAAATCACGTGCTAGCGCAATGGTTTCCGCTGTTTCAGGTATGCCTTTTAAACCATGCATTGTCGAAATAAGGCCTTCGTGAGCGCAGCCTTCGTTTGAAAGATGGTGTTCATCGGCGTGAAAGATAACCAAAAGGTCATGAGTCGCAGCGTACTCTAATGCTCTAGATAAGATCTTTGTATTGGCTAAAGGATGCCTATGATTAGAGACAGCAATACAGCCGGCTTCAGTCAGCGCCACCATATTACTCAATTTTTTACCTTCAAGACCTTGAGTAAGTGCTCCAATCGGCAATACATTTGTTCGTCCTGCCTCAAAGGCTTTATCTTGAATCAAAGCGGCAACAGCGGGTGTATCAACAATAGGTGATGTGTCTGGAGGACAAACCAACGTTGTGATGCCGGCAGCGGCAGCGGCATAGGTTTCAGAGGCAATCGTGCCTTTTTGTGTGTAGCCCGGCTCACGCAATGATACAGACAGATCAATTAAGCCTGGCAGTACCCAGAGCCCTGTAGCGTCAACGATGTTATCAGCTTGAAAGTCTGATGGAGATTGGCCAATCGCGACTATTTTTTCGTCTTCTATATACAGGTCAGTAACCGTATTAAGATCCTGACTAGGGTCAATCACTTGGCCATTCTTAATTAAAATTTTCATTTTAAGTATTGGCTCCTGTCTCGTTTTTTTCTTTATTTTGTAGTTGTCCACTCATGGCAATGGATAAAACAGCCATGCGCACAGCGATGCCGTTGGTGACTTGGTTTAAAATAACAGAATGTTTGCCATCAGCCACTTCCGACGAAATTTCTACGCCTCTATTAATGGGGCCAGGATGCATGACGATAGCATCGGCTTTTGCCCAAGCCAGAGAAGATTCAGTTAAACCATAAAGTCGGTAAAATTCGCTTTCGCTAGGTAACAAAGCACCTTGCATTCGTTCTTTTTGTAGGCGCAGCATAATAATGACATCAACGTCTTTTAAGCCTTGCTCCAATTCATAAAATACTTTTGCACCCATTTCTTTAAAGAAACTCGGCACCAGCGTTTTTGGACCAATAAGCCGAACCTCATCTACGCCTAATGTATTCAGTGCATGGATTTGAGAGCGAGCGACACGAGAGTGTAAAATATCACCAACAATGGCGACCTTGAGCCCTTCAAACTGACCTTTGCTACGGCGAATGGTCAACATGTCGAGCATGGCTTGGGTCGGGTGAGAATGTTGCCCGTCACCAGCATTAATAACAGCGACATTAGGTGTGCAATGTTCTGCAATAAAATGTGCCGCACCACTTTCACAATGGCGGACAATAAACATGTCACTTTGCATCGCTTCTAAGTTCTGTAAGGTATCCATTAGAGATTCACCTTTAGATGTGGCCGATGTCTCTATATTTAGATTAATAACGTCAGCAGAAAGGCGTTTAGCGGCGAGTTCAAAAGTAGTACGAGTACGAGTAGAGTTTTCAAAAAATAAATTAACGACGGTTTTCCCTCGTAGTAAGGGGACTTTTTTAACGGACTGTTCACCCATGCTCAAGAAGGAATCCGCTTTATCAAGGATATCCGTTAGTATTGCTTTATTTAGTCCATCAAGGGTTAAAAAATGTTTGAGCTGCCCTTGATCGTTTAATTGTAATGCTCGAGGCTCGGAGCGCACCATAATTTATTATCCTTAGCTAGAAAGGCATGTTTTTATTTGTGCATTATAACATGTCTCATTATGTTTGAATTAACGAAACCGCCAATGGCTCAGGGCCAGATAGCTTAATTTTTTGTTTGCTGTCTAGGTGAATAACCTCACCGACAATATCAGCTTTGATAGGCAGTTCGCTTTTATCTAAATCGTATAATATGGCTAGGCTAATGCTGCTAGGGCGGCCAAAATCAAAAATTTCATTCATTGCTGCGCGAATGGTTCGACCAGACATAAGCACATCATCTACTAAGATAATGTGTCTGTTTTCTGTAGACGGTAACAAGGTTTGTTTTACTTTTGGATGTAAACCTGCACGGGTAAAATCGTCACGATAAAATGAAATGTCCAATGTGGCTAAAGGTTCAGAGGTGTTTACACTGGCTAATAAACGTTCTGCTACCCACACTCCACCAGAATGAATGCCAACGACAATGGGATTCTCGATATTTTTATGAGCACAGTAAGCAACGAGTTCCTGTGACATTTTTTCTAATGTACGTTCAAGGTCTAAGTTCATTTTGTTCTCTATAACACTACAACCAGCGTTTTAATGTGCAGTTAGTATTTATTAAAGTGATTGAAACCATGATTCTAAAATCATTTGAGCCGCTATACCATCCACTGAATTGGCCTTAAAGTCTCGGTTACCCCCGCTTCTTATTACTTCTCCTTTTGCTTCATAAGAAGATAAGCGCTCATCCATCATATAACTAGGCTTGTTATAACGGCCATGTAGACGATTTGCAAACTTGCGAGTGCGCTGACACATTTCATTTTCTGTTCCATCCATATTAAGTGGTAGGCCAACGACAAAGCCATCAGGTTGCCATTCTTTCACAAGCGTTTCAATGGTTTCCCAATTGGGTATGCCGTCACGAGCTTTTATGGGAGGGAGTGGCGTTGCTGTCATTGTTATTTCTTGGCCGACAGCAATGCCTATACGGGTTGTACCAAAATCGAAACTTAGTAGTGTTCTCGCCGACTCTTTTACTGCATCACAAGATGGCGTCGCTTTCATTATTAGCAGTGTCCTACAACAGGTGAAATAAAATTAATATCTATGCCTAATACTTTGGTCGCCGCAGCAAACTGTAATTCGCTAGGGGTATGGAATAATACATCTAAATCGGCTTCACATACGAGCCAAGCATTCGCCGCTATTTCAGCTTCCAATTGCCCTGCTTGCCAACCTGCGCAACCTAAACTGATCAAAAAAGATTCTGGGCCTTTGCCATGCGCGATCTCTTCGACCGCTTCGTAAGCGGCCGATAGGGCAATGTTTTCTGTGATCGGCAAAGTGTTTGACCATGTATGGTCAGTTGTATGTAAGATGAATCCACGTTCTGACTCGACTGGGCCACCAACACAAATAGGCGTATTTACCCTGCTAGCAGCTTGAATCTCAATGCCTAAATGTTTGGTAAGCATTGTAAAATCAATAGTGGATGGACGATTAATAGTGAGTCCCATTGCACCCGATTCAGAGTGCTCACAAATGTAGGTAACGGTATGCTGGAAGTTTGGATCATTTAATTGAGGCATGGAAATTAAGAAGTGGTTTTGTAAAGAGTGAAATATGTGTTGCATGCTACGACCCTCTTATTTTATGAAATAACTGTACGAAAAGTACTTATAAATGAGATAGATACATAATGCTTCAGCTGTAGTATAGATGAATTTCTTCCATTATAGTTCAAGATAGTAACTCAAATTGTCCTTTTCTTAAGTGCGCTATTACATAAACTTTACTTTTGACATTGTATTATCAAGAAGCACGCTTAATAATACGCTTACCTACCTTAAGGTTATCTGGCTAATATGATGCGATTAATAACAAACATATTACGTTCAACATTGTATCCAAAGTCTAAAGGCTTTGTTTCTCTAATGTCTTTGCCGACATGGCAGAGTCACTACGTTGCAGAGGCCATTGATCTACGCTTATTTTTCCATAGTGGCTGGTCTTCTTAATAATTCATTTCTGAGTTGTTTTTTCATTATTTTAGACAGCGATTATTCTGACTAAAACGTCACAATATTCTGCCTCAAATTTGTTGTATTAAGAGTATTAGGAAACCCCCATGGAATTAAAAGCAATTGATTATACCAGCCCAACAGCACAACAAGAATTTGTGGAATCATTACACAATACAGGCTTTGGCGTTTTAAAAAATCACCCCATTAAGCAACCTTTAGTTCGGTCTATTTATCAACAGTGGCAAGCGTTTTTCGATAGTCCTCAAAAATGCGACTTTAATTATCACCTTGATACTCAAGACGGCTATTTTGCACCTGATGTGTCTGAAACAGCGAAAGGTCTCAGCAAAAAAGACATTAAAGAATATTTTCACTATTACCCTTGGGGACAATGCCCAACACACTTAAAAAGTGAACTAGCCCAGTATTATCAAGAAGCGAATGCATTAGCGTCTGAGTTATTGGTGTGGGTTGAGTCTTATACACCTATTGATATTGCTAAGAGTTACTCCCAATCGCTCTCAAGTATGGTTGAGGATAGTGAACAGACGTTATTACGGGTCCTGCATTACCCACCCTTAAAAGGCGATGAAGAGTTAGGCGCTATTCGTGCAGGTGCACATGAAGATATTAATTTATTGACCATTTTACCTTCGGCAAATGAACCGGGTTTACAGGTTAAAACGCAAGACAATCGTTGGGTCGATGTTCCCTGTGATTTCGGCACCTTGATTGTCAATATTGGTGATATGTTGCAAGAAGCCTCAGCCGGCTATTTCCCTTCGACATCTCACCGTGTCATTAATCCAGAAGGCGCCGATAAATCTAAATCACGTATTTCATTGCCTTTATTTTTGCATCCAAACCCCGACGTCGTTCTTTCTGAACGCTATACAGCGGGTAGTTACTTACAAGAGCGTTTACGGGAATTAGGGGTTATTTAGTAGATAAAGCGCCTTATTAGACACGACAAGTGAGTAGTTTTTTATTTATCGATACCTTTGCACGACTGCTGTGCTTGCTAATACGTTGTTAAAAGTAGACTCGAAATGCTCATTTGTAACCTACGCGGCTTTGACATCCTGCGTCGCCCGAACGCCTACATCCCTATAGGTGTCGGCTATATCGTCTATTTTTGCCTTGTATTATCTTCGATCGAGACATCGTGCAAAGGTCTCTTATCTAATTATTTTGAAAAAATGCATCCATTTAGGCCTTTCAATTCGTCTCTATAGTTAGTGGTTCTATTTGTTATTGAAAATACGAATAACATTTGATGTCTTACGATAATGAGTTGTTTTTTATTAAATGTGTAAATAAAAAATGCATGCGTTGGTGTTTATACAGACACCGATGTTAATTCTTTAGTAACTCTTTTGACATTGGATTACCAGAACCATTGCCGCTCTTTTTTAGGCGTAAAGAGTGTCAGTAGGACGTTAAGTTTAATTTTTATAGATTAATCTTTCTTATTGATTAAGCTTTAGTAAACGTCCATTTGTAATAATGTTAAAGCAAGGATATTTTTTATGAAAAGCAATTTGAAAAAATCACCCAATTATCGCTCTTCTCGTTTACGATACTTTGTCAATTATGTGTGCATACCTCTTCTAGCGTGTGCCTCCCTATCTGTTCAGGCAGAGCGGATAAGACACTGTATTCTAAGTTTATCGACAGCGCCTTCCGTCTCCGGTTCGGATTATAACGGAGATACAATAAGCTATTTCCCTGCTGTTACCTCCGCTGTTGCTTATACGTCTGGACGACACGGTGGCATACAAGCGAACACAGCAAGAAAACGAGCCGTCTCTAGGTTCAAGAAATGCGCACAAGAACTGGTTAATAAGCCCAATAAAAACGCACACAACATACACGAATGTGATAATGCAAAAGTAGGTTCTAATCGTCGTGATATGGCAGATATTATGGGGAATCGAAGTATGACCGACAAACTTATTTGTCGATTTGCCTCTAATGATTTTATTGCAGGTACTGACAACACGTTCTTTATAAAAGCAACCAAATTTAATGTCTTTGGCAAAACCTCGGGGAATAATTTCTGCGGTTCTACCGTCAATAAGTCAAACAATAAAGTCGCTGATCAAGATATTTCCTTATGGAACTGCAATGACCGTTATTACGATAAATATTCATTAAGAGACGCAATTAACAGTCCTCGATATGATTTTGAAGCTCCGTTTGTGGCCGTGATGAATGGAGTGCTCAGTATTAGGGAGATACTCCGTTCGAAGTCTGATGTTGAAAAAATATTTGGAGAAGGCCATCAAGTAAAAGCGGATAAATTACTGACCATACTTGAAGATGCAGCGATAAATAAAAATACAGAAACCTTGGTAGAATGGTTACCAAATTTGTCAGTCTATAATGGAAATGACGCGAAAGTAGAGTTAGCTATTAATGACACTACTCCCCTCGTCACCTCTGATTTACCTTTACAGGCTGCTTATTCTCGTCCTGATAATGCGCTTCTTATGTCTGATCGCGTTTTTTTTGAAAGTCAAAATGAAGATCTGGCACGTTGCGCTATGGTCCAAACTCTAGCTCACCATGTCAGCCATTATTTTGATGATTTCAATGGTATTGCTGAAGACTTGAAAGGCGCTGAAGGGCGACTGGCTGCGCTTAGAATCTGCAATCGACCACTCTTTAATAGCCTTACCGATAATCAAATAGCGGCTTTACAAACTGAACTTGATTCTGGTGATGTACTTTTCCATGGTAAATACAATGTAAACAATATTGAATTGGCCTTTGAGATAGATTCTTATGAAGTGCCTAATTAAAAGGGCTTTTACTGTTTGAAGTGACCTCATAAAGCTGGACGCTTTATTAAACAGCTAGTAATGCCTGATCTCGGTACTCTACCGGGGTCAGGTTATTTAGTCTCAGCTTAATACCTCAATATAGTCTTCAAGCACTCTAAGCGGGTCGCTTAGAGTGTAGAAAAAAGTACTCGATAAAATTGAGTCCAATATTATATCTGACCAGACAGGATTAAATGGTGTTTTCCAATGACGTTTGATAGCACGCCATCAGAGCATTGTTGAGCCAGTTTGATTTTGAAATTGTACTTTGCCATAAAAAGAAACCCCAATGCTGGTTGCCCAACTATTGAGGGCACTTCAACTTCGTGGCTATTTTGGATAGTAGTATTGCTCGAATATGTTTAAAGAGGGATGCCTTTTTCTTTTAGTATGTCATTAATTTCAACCACTTTGCCAGTATGAACCGACTGCTCAGCTGCTGCACCTACAACAACAGCCCAAAAGCCGTCTTCCATTGTGGCACTGTTGGTTTTTTTACCTGCCATTTGATCGGCAAAAGCAATGTGCTCAAACCAAGTTGCGCCATTATGACCTGATGCTTCGATTAATTTTGGGTAACTGGGTTGAGAGGTTTTTGAAGGGCCGTTTTGCCCACGGAACACTTCCATTTCAGTACGCAGGCGAGCGTTTTCGCTAAAGTCTTCAATTTCTGCGGCTTTTACTCGGCCTTCATCACCGCAAATTAGAATTTCTTCGTGGAACATAGGGGCAAACATACAAAGGTTAAATCCTGCACGTACGCCGTTCTCGTATTCCACAGTAACAAATGCACTGTCGAGAATGTCTGATGTGTCACCGTTAAATTCAAAGCCACGAAAGTTAGTAGACTGAGAGCCTGTTGCATGTACTCGTACAGGACGTGATTGAGCGAACAAATTCATGAGATCAAAGTAATGGCAGCATTTTTCAACTAACGTGCCCCCAGAATATTTAGAGAACTTATTCCATTGATTTACTTTGTCTAAAAATGGAATGCGATGTTCCATGACGTTAATCATTTTCACGTTGCCCACTGAACCACGCTCTAGTACTTCATGAATGGCTTCAGAGTAAATAGACTTATAACGATATTGAAGCCCGATTTGTAGGACGGAACCATACTCTTTGGCCATCCTAGTAATTTCGTAGGCATCTTCTAATTTGGTTGCCATCGGCTTTTCCATGAAGATGTGTTTGCCCGATTTAATGACCGTCTTCAGAACTTCAAAGTGTGTGTAATTTGGCGTGCAAATTAAAATCCCATCTACGTCTGGATCATTACAGGCTTCTTCTAACGAAGAGTAAACAATGAGCTCAGCATCTGTCTCCTTAGCATATTCTTCTTTAGCCACTTGAATACTACGTTCATTCGTATCAAATACACCATGAATAGCAGTACGGCCAACACGAGTGGCAACACGCATGTGTTCCATACCAATCATGCCGCAGCCGATTAAATTCACTCGAAATTGAGCGGGCTCTTTTGCAAAAAAATGACGCTCTTTTTCGTTCAAATAATGAAAAGCGGGGCCTGAATAACTAAATAACTGACCGTCAATTTTTTCTTTAGCCATAACGTATTACCTTAATAAATCTACGAAGAAGTTGAATAACAATAATAAATATTACTGAACGTGTTTGTTGTGTTTTTGATGGCTGCTTTTATTTTTGCGCTTCAAGGTTTTGTTTATCTATTGGACGTTATCAATAAAAAAGCGGCCTAGATTATTGTTATTCTAGGCCGCTTTGAGTCGGTAGTAATTAATTTAGATTATTTGTGTGCCATGTAACCTTTATTGATTTCTGCATCACAAGCATCAACAGCACCTTGTGTTATATCTAACCATTTTGCGCCATATTGTTTAACGAACCAGTCACGAATGGGGGCCGCAGCGGTTTGAAACTCTTTCTTCTGTGCTGCGGTTGGTGCGTAAATAGTGCCGCCACCTTTCTTGAATTCATTATAAGCTTCAATTTGGCGACGTTTTGGCATTACGGTGGTTACGGTACGTAAAGCGTCGAAACCATCAATCATAATGTGTTGTAAATCTTCAGGCATTGCCGTGAAGGCATCATTATTCATCCACCATAAAGAGGCCATATAAGCGTGGCCATCTAATGTCATGTATTTGATGTGTTCATTAAACTTCATACCCATAATATCGGTAATGCCATTTTTAGACCCTTCGACTAAGCCCGTTGCTAACGAAGTATAAACTTCTGGCCAAGGCACAGGTGTTGGACTACCGCCCATGGATTTAACTAACTCAATTTGAATAGGCGAGTTAATCGTACGAATTTTTGCACCTTTAACATCGGCAGGTGTTTTTATCTGACGATTTGTAGTAGCAAAGTTGCGCCAGCCGCCGGTGTTACCAATGGTCATTAATCGCATATCACCAGAACGTGTTAATAATTCTTTACGTATAGAGCCCGCTAACATGTCACTGTTAAGTGCACATTCTGCAATGCGATCACTGGGGAACATATAAGGAATATCTAATGCTTGTATTTCTGGGAAAACACCTGAAAGTCCCCCTGTCGTTGTGTTAAATACTTGTATTAAGTTAGCGCTTAATGCCTCTATACATTCAGTAGGATTACCACATAGCTGACCGCCAGAATAAATAGTGACACCAATACGACCATTTGATTGGGCTTCAACATAGTCTTTTAGAACGACAGCACCATCATAATCTTCATCACTGGTATTAGAGAGATGGACAATATTAAATTCGAAATCTGCGGCAATGGTTGACATAGACGCAGTCGCTATACTGGCGGCAAAAATAGTGGGTACCAGCGTAGAAAACGCGGTTTTTAAAAACTGTGTGTTTTTCATGGTATCAAAACTCCGTTATTATTTTTTTGGAATATCATAATGATGAATGTCGGTGGCTTGTTTGTCATCAAGTATTACTTTTAGTGCTTTGTGAACTTAAGCTTAATTAAATCCCTTAGACCATTTAGTTAATTACATATAGCCGAAATGAATTTATAGCGTATATAAGACGACGAAAGCAATAGAATAAATGCTTTTAGAATGATTAATTATTGGATGAATAAAAAAACATTCTAGGTTAAGCAAAGTACGCTGTAATGAAACAGAGTAAAGTAAAAAAATAGAGAAGGATTTCTCAACGTCTTTTCGCAATCACTCAATAATGTCGCCGGCCTTGCTTTATGTCTTTAAACAAAGCCGAATGTATTTATTATTATGCAAATCCTAGCAGCCTAGGCAAAGTCATAGTTAGAGCCGGAATATAGGTAATGAGTAAAATCACAAGGATATGCATGGCTAAGTAAGGCAGCATTTCTCTACTAATGTGTTCTACTTTTTCGCCACTAACACTGGAAGCCACAAAGAGGACTAGTCCCATTGGCGGCGTCGCTAAACCAACGGTTAAGTTGACACACATCACAATGGCAAAATGCAAAGGATCAA
>Ga0308007_10000283_pt1 | contig 23323 bp, 18 predicted proteins | sample Neamet71_FD_203152 | JGI IMG/M metagenome (GOLD analysis project Ga0308007, IMG submission 203152) | Marine microbial communities from water near the shore, Antarctic Ocean - #71 | ecosystem: Environmental > Aquatic > Marine > Unclassified | place: Southern Ocean | collected 2014-06-07
TATTTTGTTTTCAGAAAGAGCAAGCCCGCCTATAAATGGAATAAGATAAATGCCTTTTGTTTTCATACCGAAGTATTTCATTGCTCGTACATGACCATACTCATGGATGACCAAACAAAGAATAAGACCAAGGGCGAACTCAAGTGAAAATAGCCATGAATAAGCCGTTAAACTGCCGGTAGCGAGCAGTACTTTAATGACTTTTGCACTTTTAAATAATTTGAGAGCAAGTGAGCCTAATCCTAAAATACTGAACTTTTGCTTAATGGCTGGGCGTTCATGAGGAACTTGCTTGGCAATACTGTCTTGTTGTAATTGTTCAGAATGCACCAGCTCATTATTGATGCGTAATTCGTACGTACAGGAAAATGGTTGCCAAGATAATTCACAATATAATGTACAGCTTATTTCTTGTCCGTCGTTTTTTTTAAGTATAAAAGTATGAACTGAATGCGGTTCAGGACTTGCACTGGCATGTTGCTCAGACACTAGCTGGTTATTCCAAAATAAAGCTTGCCAGCCTGCGATAGTGGCTTCAAGCCGTAACTCTTGTTCGTAACATTCAACGCTAAACACCTGCATCTATATTCCTTAGTGGTGTTGCAAAAAGACACTAATTATCGTGATATTTTATCGATAAACAAGTTATCTTATTTCTCATGGCCTGAAGATTAAGGTAACCTTTTGTTTAAGAAAGAAAAAGAAGTAGAGTTATGATCTTTACTTGCTATTCTTTTAGGTTGAGGCTTGTTTGGATTTTAAAAAATCGGATACGACTAAGATAGTAGGAATATAAGTGCTAAATAGTGAAGCAGTCATTTCAATAGATCAATTAAAAACAGCGATTTGGATTTATGATATTGATAATTTTTGTATTAATTGGTCTAACGAGGCTGGATTAGAGCTTTGGGAAGCAGACAGCCTCGCAGAATTGCAATCTCGAAATTTTGGTACAGGCAGTTCTGATGCTGTACGCACCAGTTTGATACATTATCAAAAAGCTTTTTTACGAGGGGAAACTTTATCAGAAATATGGACAATCACCCCTAAAGGGATTTTAAAAGAAGCCTTTCTTATCATGAGTGGACACATGCTTGAATGTGGCCGTATGGCAATGCGCTGTGAAGCGGTAGAGCCTAAATCTATTGGTCATGCCGGATTATTTGGTGCCAAAATGATGATGTCGAGTTTTCATTTCGACGGTACCTTCATAAGCAGCAACCCTTCGTTTAAACAAGAAGTGAGTGATGGCCCCATCGATCTAAATCAATTCGTTTTTGATTCAAAAGTAATGCAATCTATTTATGATGACTTAAACATAAACAATAGTTTTGAAGGCGATGTACTTTGCCATGTTGCCGGCAAGAGAGTGTGGTATCACTTCAATATGCAGCTCTTGCAAAGTGATATGGATAAGAAAGGTAAAATACTACTCTATCAGCATAATATTAATGATCGTAAACTCCAAGAATTTGTTCGTGAAGATGATTTCAATGCCGATCTGCTTACGGGTTTGCTTAACCGTCGTGGTTTATTTGATAAAGTGAATGCTTACTGCTCAAACCAAATCCCTTTTATTCTGTATTACATTGATCTTGATGGTTTCAAAATGATCAATGACTCTTTTGGTCATGCTGGTGGCGATAAAATACTGCAATGGGTTGCCTCTAACCTTTCTAGTTTCCATGACATAGGTGAAGCCTGTCGCTTTGGCGGTGACGAATTTATTTGGGTATGCCCGTTGGATAACTTATCGCTTTCAGAAAACAAGTTAAAAGCTCAACTATTGGATTCGATTTCCCGTGTTTATCATGGAGAACTAGGTGTCACAATGGATATCTCTGCCAGTATAGGCAGTGCTGTTTACCCACAAGATGGAACAACAGCAGAAGAGATCATTAACTGCGCTGATTCTGCTATGTATATGGCAAAGCTAAAAGGCAAACATCAAGTTGTGGCTTATGAGTTAGGCATGGAGCAAGAAAGTAAGCGACAAGGGTTACTGGCACAACACTTGTCTCAGGCTATTCAACGACAAGAACTGAGCTTGGAATATCAAACTATCTATAATGTAGAAGAAGACAGACCTAACGCATATGAAGCATTATTGTGCTGGAACAATGACACCTTAGGCTATATTGCTACAGAAGAAACACTAAGAGTCGCTAAAGCGATTGGCTTGATCCAACTTATAGAAGACTGGGCCATTGAGCAGGCTTTGAAAGACCTCCCCTTATTACGTCAAAAAACAAATAAAGAGGTATGTTTGTCCATTAATATTTCGGGCGCGCATGTTTCTCAAACCGGCTTCGTTAGCTCACTAAAGGCAAAAATTGCCCAGGCTAACCTTAAACCCAAAGACATTATTATTGAACTAACAGAAACAACGTTATTAAAAGATGTTAATAGCGACGTTAGTGTCGCAACATCATTGGCCAATCTTGGCGTTGGTATTAGTATCGACAGCTTTGGAATAGGCAACTCATCGTTAGCTTATCTACATAAAATACCGGCTAATATCCTCAAAATAGATAAACTTTTTTTACAAAATTTGACACAAAACAGACATGTAATTAGCTACATTCATCAACTCGCCTCCTCTCTAGGAATGAAAACTTTAGTAGATGGGATTGAGACCCTTGAGCAAAAAGAAACGTTAGCCAATATAGGCATTCAATTACAACAAGGCTTTTTGTACTCCAACCCAATTTCGTTAAACACAACCAACACCTGTCTTTAACGCTCTTTTATAGACATATAAATACAGACCTAAATGTCCCTTATGCCAAGGATGGTGAATCCCTCTTTTACACTGTCTATCTCAATATTTTTTCAGACGGTTTTTTCTCGTTGAGCGATTCCTAAAAAAAACGCTAAGACAGGTTAAATAGAAGAAAACGTAAGACGATGACCATTGACGCTCCATTTCTTTTTCTCTAGTCTTGTTGGTGCGTTGACTCAATTCAACGTCGGGATTAGTACCCTGTTATCTGTAGCGGCTTAAAACACGCACCGCGTGTTTTTTTGTGGCTGATGTTCGCCTTTATGGTGAGTCTTGCTTCGGGCTAACTTCGGTTAGGCCGTGCCTACGGACGGTAGTACTAACCTGAACTTGACTCACCACCCACTAAGATTAGTACCTTAGTGAGTGGTCTAACTTAAGACTGTAGGAGGCCTCGGATGGCTAACAAAATACTTCACAAGATAAGCAACACGATTTTTTTCCCACGTATCAATTCAATAACACCAACACAAAACTGGTCAATGCTCACGAGTTACACACCTGTTTGGCAATCAAAACAGACGTTGACGATTGGATCGTGGATCGCATTACCCAGTATGGTTTTATCGACGAAGTAGATTATCTACAGCTGGAAGACAACTATTTTTTAACCTTGGACATGGCAAAAAACCTCGCTATTAATGAGCAAACACAACGCGGCCGCGATGTGCGTTATTATTTGATTGATCTCGAACATCAAGAAAAGCCAGCCATTTCTCATCATACCCAGCATCGCTGTACCAAAGTAAAACAACTTAATACGCTGGCGCGCTCTATGAAATTGGGCAGTGACATTGTGATTTTACCCACCCTCGATGTGATGAACTTAATACAAGCTATGCGACGTTATCAAGCGACCAGCAGCCAACCGCAATTACACATCAATCTTGAGTGGGTAAACAACATCATCAAGGACATGAAATACGCGACGGGCATGAGCTTTGGGGAGTTGTCAGAGAGGCAGCAATTCAAAGATAACATTCAAAAAGTAAGTGAAAACACCACTGAATTGTAAAAAGACTCAGTGGTGTTTTTTTGATATCTCGTTCCCATGCTCCTGCGTGGGTACGGATACCTTAAAGCACACCATCAATCGCCATAAAGCTTAGACGCCATCTTTTTAAAAGTAGAATGCTATGCATTCCCACGCGGGAGCATGGGAACGAGAAAAATCAAACAAAACGATCATTACTTAGCCACTCAGAATGAACAAGTAGAGAAAAACACTCAATAAAAAAGCCAATTTTCTAAGAAAACTGGCTTAAAAATGGGGTTTTAGTTATCGCTAAAAATCAATTGGACGTCTGGACGGGACACTAATACACTGTCTCACCCTAAAAGTTAGGAACGCATTTAGAGCGAGACAGTATTATCTAAAACAACACTCTGGCTTTTACTGTTCCTTCTACCTCTTTTACTTTCTCTAAAGCCAATTCACTATTTTCAGCATCAACATCCATCACCATATACCCTAGCGTTTCTGTAGTGCGTAAATATTGCCCAGTAATATTAATATTATTACTGGAAAAAATAGCGTTAATTTGACTAAGGATACCGGGACGATTTTCATGGATATGTAATAATCGGTGATTACCATCGTGGGCCGGCAATGCTACCTCAGGGAAGTTAACGGCTGCCGTTGTTGTCCCGACATCAGAGAAGTTAATCAGTTTTTCAGCCACTTCAACACCGATGTTTGCTTGGGCTTCCATTGTGCTACCGCCAACATGTGGTGTTAACAGTACGTTTTCTAAACCACGTAGTGGAGATATAAATTCATCGTCGTTACTTTTAGGCTCAACCGGAAAAACATCAATCGCAGCCCCTCTCAAATCACCCGCTTTTAACGCGACAGCCAATGCATCTAAATCGACCACTGAACCTCGAGAAGCATTCATGAAGATAGCGCCTTTTTTCATACGTGAGATCTCACGTTCGGCTATCATTAGTTTTGTGGATGCTGTTTCTGGCACATGTAAACTAATCACATCAGAGGTAGATAAAAGTTCATTTAGGCTTTTAATCTGAGTGGCATTGCCAAGAGGCAATTTAGTCACAATATCATAGAAGCAAACTTCCATTCCCAAAGACTCAGCCAATATACTCAACTGGGTTCCAATGCTGCCATAGCCAATAATGCCTAGCCGTTTGCCACGAGCTTCGTATGAACCTACTGCAGATTTAAGCCAACCACCTTGGTGACAGACTGTATTTTTTTGCAAAATGCCACGTAGTAATATAATAAGCTGTCCAATAACAAGTTCAGCCACGCTACGGGTATTTGAGTAAGGTGCATTAAAGACAACTATGCCACTTTCGCTTGCCGCTTCTAAGTCAACCTGATTAGTACCAATACAAAAGCACCCAACAGCGATCAATTTATTCGCATGCGACAAAACTTTTCTAGACAATTGAGTTCTAGATCGTATACCGACAAAGTGCGCATCTTTAATTTTCTCAATCAAATCATCTTCGGTTAAGGCTTTAGCGTGAAATTCTATATTTGAATATCCCGCATCATTTAAAGCATCTATCCCTGATTGATGGACACCTTCTAATAACAGAATTTTTATCTTATCTTTGTGTAGCGAAGTGTTGTTCATGACGTGTGTAACATCTCCATCGTGGCAGGAAAAATTCGCGCTCATAATAACACACAACCAATATATGTCGCATACAAGATAATGAAATTCAAAAGTCTATGATGAACACCCTTGTTTGCTTCAAGCTAAAGAAGGTTTTTTGGCAATAAAAGCAATAATGGTGTACAATTATTAAACATCTCAAAGAACGTCAAGGTTTTTTATTATGGATACTGGCATTTTACCCATCGCTGATAGAGTTAGCATTGCGTCACCGCAAAGCACAGACTCGCTCGCCATTGGTAAACCCAATTCCGAAAACAGTGTTAATACCTCTAGTAGCACTTACTCAACTCCGGACGTTCAGGTCCATTTATCAAAGCTTGGTAGACAACTTTCTATCGAATCAATGGAAAAGGAAACGGTACAAAATACACAGGCTAGTGAAAAGTACCAAGCAGAAAGCAGTTTAATTGAAAAACAAACTGCCGAGTCAAATCAGCAAGAACGCTCTGTACAAAATAATTCATCTTCTGTTAATCATAGTAGATTAGAGCATGATGAAACACTCGATATTGGCACACAAGAAGAAGCTCGTTTTGACCAAGCCAGTCGGTCAATTCTAGACATAAATGATCGAACAATTAGAACAGCGTCTCATGAAGTAACAGAAACTAATCGCATCGAAGTAAGGGATCAGTCTGATGCGAGACGGGAAGAAAATTCTGAGATATCAGAAGCTATAAACACAGCGAAAGTTGTGGAGCTCGCTACTAGCCCAAACAACACTAGTCAAAGCGCCAGTGTTGCGACTCAATATAATATAAGTCCTGAATCCGCTTTAGGGCATTCCATTAGCACATTTGCTTAATTTAAAAGCCTCTTAAAACAGCAACGTTACAATCCATCCAACAGTCTTCTTTTTCAAAATCAAATCAGTATATTTCTATCATGATGATTTAGAGTTTTTTATTCTATATTCGCCGTGTTAAGTACACACTCGTTTCAATATGATGGGTATAAGGAAACTGATCAAATACAGCAAAACGCTCGACCTGATGCGTTTCTAACAATGATTCCAAGTTCGCCTTTAATGTCTCAGGATTACAGGAAATATAAACAATATGATCAATTTTACGAATTAACTCTATTGTATCAACATCCAAGCCAGCTCGAGGAGGGTCAACCAAAACAACATTAGGTTCTAATGTTTCTATACCTGCTTGCACTAATTGCTTAGGCAGTTCTGCTTGACCGTTTAATGCTGTAGCAACATCTTCACTCGCCATCTTCACGACTTGTACATTATCCATGCCGTTAATAGTCGCATTCAGTTGAGCTGAATTTACTGACACCTTAGCAATTTCTGTAGCAATGACTCTTTCAAACTGACGAGCCAACGGAATAGAGAAGTTACCGTTACCACAATACATTTCTAGCAAATCACCTGATAAGCCTTTAGTAACATCTAAAGCCCAAGCAATCATTTTTTCGTTAATACCAGCATTGGGTTGAGTGAAACTATTTTCCACTTGCTGATAGTGATATTTTTCGCCTTTTACCGTTAAGGTTTCCATCACAAAATCGCGACTCAATACTTTTTTCTTTTTACGGCTACGTCCAATAAAGTGGCAACTAGGAAAGAGTTTATCCAAAAGACAAGCTTGCTCAAGCCATTCATCATCGATAGGTTTGTGATAAAGCAGGCTAATTAATGTTTCTCCTGTTTGAGTCGTCAAGAAATCCACTTGAAACAGTTTGTGCCGTAGTACGGGCACGAGCCTGATAGCCTCAAGTAGTGCAGGCATAAGTTCGTTAATTCGTAACGAAGCAACAGGAAATTGATCTACTCTAATAGGTATTCGAGGGTCACTAGGGTCAAACATGGCGTAGTAAAAATCATCGCCTTCATGCCATATACGAAATTCTGCACGCATACGATAATGACTTATTGAACTTTCAAATATTTCAGCTTTTGGCAAATCGACATCAACCATTAAGTTATTTAATGATTCAATTTTATCTGCTAATTGTTGATGATATTGATCTGTTTTAATTTGATCAGGTCTCATAAGAGGGTCTCAGGAAAAGTAATAATATTTTTAGACGCCGCATTGTATGAGAATACCTAGCAAAATGCGAAGACCCTTTTAGTCTCTTTATATTTGCCTTTTTCTAGGGACATAGCCACTAGCTTAATTTAAGCATTGCACGCACCATAAGAGATGAGTTCTTCGCTGCTACTTCAAGAAATGCTTCAAAGCTTTGAGAGGATTCTTTACCCGCAATATCAGATAAGGCACGTATAACAACAAACGGTACATTAAACTTCATACACACTTGAGCAACAGCCGCCGCTTCCATATCAACCGCCAATAATTGAGGAAAATCAGCACGCACTTTATCAACTCTGCTAGGATCTTGCATAAAGCTATCACCCGTACCAATCAAACCAACCTTTGCTTTGATATTAGGCAGAGACGCTACCGCCGACTTCACTTTTTCAATCAATAAGGGAGCAGCAGAAAAAGAAACTGGCATACCAGGTACTTGCCCAATTGAATAGCCAAAAGCAGTGACATCTACATCATGGTGGCAAACTTTATCTGATATAACCACATCGCCTACCGATAGATCCTCTGCGTAACCACCAGCAGAACCAATGTTAATCACTTCCGAAGGTGCATATTTTAATAAAAGTATGCTGGTCGACACAGATGCGTTTACTTTGCCGATGCCAGACTTCAATAGCACAATGTCTTTCGAATCCAGTTTTCCTTTAAAGAATTCACAACCGGCTATCTGTTCAGTGGTTATCTCTGTCATCCACTCTTTTATGACACTAACTTCTTCATCCATTGCTCCAATTATGGCAACCATACTCATATTATCATTCCTCATACTCTGTAATTTTTTTATCCACAAATTCAACTAGTAACTGTATTTGTATCTTTCTATAGGGTTTTTCCAACAAATAGGTACTAGTTACATCATTATTAGCGATAACACTCAGTGATATAGCTACAAGCTTAGGACATTGTTTGCATAATTTTTCAATGAGTCCTTCATCTACGTCATCAAGCAACAAGACTACTCGAACCATATCATTAACAAATAGTGATTGATGGTCTTCTAAGTTGGGCACTAAATATGGTCTCACATTAAGACAAAGTAGTTCTTCATATAATATGGCCCGGCTAACGTTTGATCCACCCACTACCAACCAACCATCGACACTCAGTAAATCAATACTTAGATCTATAGGATCCAATTCAATCAGAGGCTCCATGAATTTTGATAAACCATATTCATGAAGACAAGAAGAGTAATTAGGATGCTCATTTATAAGTGAGATGTGTTCTGGACCAATCCAACCAATAGGTAATTTTTCACGTGAAAGACGTGTTTTTAATACAACGGGTAACTCTTGCCAAATAGGCTGGCGCTCATGATAACCTATTAATAAAACATCAATTAACGCTAATTCGCCAATCTCTGTAAAAAAACTTTCTGTCGATGAAAATACACTCACGTCATAACCAAGGCGATTTAATATATCTTCAATAAGTGTCGGCATAACATAATCGTTTTTAATCCAAACCACTTTTAAATTAATAATAGGATTCTTGACAACAAGTGGCTTTTCTAAAAAAGGGTACAACACAGTCAATTGATTATTAGTTGTTAACTTACATTCAATTCCAAGACGAGCAGTAATAGCGTATACGAGTGAATTAAAAACTGGACGAGATGCACCTATTCCCATCGTTTCAATTTTAAGTTGATTGTCTACAACACTAATTAATAAATGTTTTTTGCCAACCACATCACTAGAATGAGCCATCATAATTAATGCACTCACTAATAAGCCCACATCAGATGACCAAGCGCTATGGACATTTGCTGAGTCAATAGAACAATCAATTTGCACATAATCAACTTGCGTTAGTCTGCTAGGAGTAATCGTTAAGCGTTGCGTTAGCAACTCACCAAAAGCAATGACGTTAGAGAAAGTTTGTGGTGCGATTAATTCCTTCAAACAATACGTTAATGATTTAAGCCAAATATCTTTTACCTTAACAAAGGTGTTCTCAGCATCTGTTAATATATAACTAAGCTCATCAAGAATAAGCGGTGTTGCGACCGAATTTTCCGGTATATATTGTTGTAATTCATTCAATTGCCATTCTAGTTGCTGCGTATCAGTAACATCATGCCCAATTAAGGCTAATCCCCTATAATCGCTATCCATCATATAAGGGAATAATTTCCAGCAATAAATTCTATTTGTATTCGCTAAGGTGGTATTAATATTGATGCCTATTTCACCTTTTAAGGCTTGCTGTATAGATTGATGGCATTCAACCGGCATAAAATCAAACACAGTGCGGCTATGGCTACTTTCAGGAAATATTGCCTCAGCTTTTGGGTTCACTTTTTGTATACAAGCGATCTCATCACAAAAAATAATCGCTGCTTCCGAAGCGCTCATTAATAAATTAAAACTGTTTTTATGTGAGTTTAGTCGATTATATTTCTCATTCAATCGTCTCTGTAAAGTATGTAATTCAATAAAACTTGAATCCTCAGCGACCTCTAAATCTTGTTCAAATGTAGTCAGCACAGTCTGTGCAAGGCGTTGGCATAGATTCAAGGAAATGACATACATTAGGTATAACAATGCCATTAACGTAATGATCCAGAATAGATAATTTTGCCACACTAATTCTGCTACTTTTTTCTGCTTAGCTATTTGTAAAGTATAGGTTTCATCGCTTTTTGAAAGCAGCATATCGGCACTGTAAAACTCTACAGAGGTGTTATTCACAAGACTGTTTCGTAAACCTGACAATAATACATCTTGTTTTGAGGAAAGCAGTTTGACTCTATCAAGATCAGCACTTGATAATAAAGCGTTTAATAATGTTACGTTTTTCTGTAATACAATAAAGCCATACAAGTAGCCTTTCCATTCTCCGGATTGAAGCCCTAAGCTTTTTTTGTAAATTAATAAACTTTCACCTTCTATTGTTTGCTTTAAAGACCATCCGCCAATAGTAGAGAATTTTGTAATTTCTTTGTTATTACCATAAAAGAATAAGTTACTTCTAGGATCAGTTATATCTGTTCCATCCGCCCATTTCACATAAAAAAAATCCACTCCGCCTAATAAAAAATCATCATATTGATCAAATAAAATGTCGAGGGCAGGCTCTGGTTGGATTTTGCTTTGATTAAATAAAAGAAGTTGTGCTGTACTATTTAATTCATATTCAGCAAGTTGCAGGTAATCATTAAATGCTTGAGTTACCGTTGTATGATGAATAGACAATCGTTTTTGGTAACTCTGCTCTAAGTGTTTATTAGTCAGCCACAGTGACATCAGCACGATAATAAAAAAAGCAAAAGCAAATATAATGGCCATTTGTTTTTTATATTGCTTACGCAAACTTACTTCAACTCGCTCCATTCAATCGCCTTATTTACTTGTCTATTAAATCTATAGAAGAAAAACAGTTTTTTTAACAGCCTTATCTAAAAAGAACTTAGATACTAAACAGAATCCTATAGAAATATACATGAGAAAAGGTTTTATCGTAATGCAGAAATAAAAGCATAAAAAAAGCTGACACAATATGTCAGCTTTTTAAATATGGTGCGGAAGGAGAGACTCGAACTCTCACGCCGTGAAGCACTGGAACCTAAATCCAGCGTGTCTACCAATTCCACCACTCCCGCAAGGAATGGCGAGCATTATATGTGAGTAGATTTCTTCGTCAACTCTTTTTTGTATTTACCTTTAAAAAAAGAGTAAAAAATCCAAATTAGAAGCTACGTCCATTCGCATAGTCACCACGTTCATAACGAGTAGCCATTTCTTCCAAATCCATTGTACGAATACGAGATGCTTGCCCTGCTGATGAAAATGCTTCATAGCGATCAATACATACAGCTTTCATCGCCTTGATGCTTTCAGTTAAGTATTTACGTGGATCAAAGTTGCCTTTGTGCTCAGCTAAACTACGACGTATCGCCCCTGTCGCCGCTAAGCGCAAATCAGTATCAATATTTACTTTACGAACACCATAACGAATCGCTTTAACGATCTCTTCAACTGGAACACCATAGGTTTCTGGAATGTCACCTCCGTATTCATTAATCACCTCTAACCAATCTTGTGGAACAGAAGAAGAACCATGCAGCACAATATGTGTATTTGGTAAAAGTTCAACAATTTTACTAATGCGTTCAATATCAAGAATATCGCCTGTAGGGGGACGAGTAAACTTATAGGCTCCGTGGCTAGTACCAATGGCAACCGCTAAGGCATCAATACCGGTAGCATTGACAAAATCAACCGCTTCTTTAGGGTCCGTTAGCATCTGGGCATGAGATAAGGTGCCTTCTGCACCAACACCATCTTCTTCACCAGCCTGTCCTGTTTCAAGCGATCCTAAGCAACCTAATTCACCTTCAACAGAAACACCACACGCATGAGCAAATTCAACGGTCCGACGGGTTACATCGACATTATATTCATAACTTGAGGGCGTCTTTCCATTCGCCATCAAGGAACCATCCATCATGACAGAAGAAAACCCTAACTGAATAGAACGTTGGCAAATAGCAGGAGAAGTACCGTGATCTTGGTGCATCACCACCGGAATATGTGGATAGTCTTCTATGGCTGCCGCTATAAGGTGTCTTAAAAAGTGAGAACCAGCGTACGATCTTGCACCCGCAGATGCTTGCATAATCACAGGTGAATTCACTTCATCGGCCGCTACCATGATCGCCTTTACTTGCTCCATGTTATTAACATTAAAGGCAGGTAAGCCGTAACTGTGTTCCGCAGCATGATCTAATAATTGACGCATACTAATTAATGGCATTTAACAATCTCCTCTGACAATAGTCTTCTTAAAGCATCAAGGCCACTAAGAAAACATTCATTTATATTCTGGTGTATTTACTTATTTTCGCTGGGTAATACATAGTTACTCAGCGCCGGCTTTTACGCCTTTATAATATGTTCAAGTACTTTTTCTATACTCTTATACTAAGAGCGTGATTCCAGCATAGCAACCGCTGGTAACACTTTACCCTCTACAAATTCTAAGAAGGCACCACCGCCTGTTGAAATATAGGAGATTTTATCAGCCAGTCCGTACTTATCAATAGCCGCTAACGTATCACCACCACCAGCAACTGAGAATGCATCACTTTGAGCAATTGCTTGAGCAATAACTTCAGTACCTTTAGAAAAATTGTCAAACTCAAATACACCACATGGACCGTTCCATAATATGGTTTTTGCATCCTTTAATATGTTAGCAAGTACTTGAGCTGAATCAGGTCCTAAGTCCATAATTTCTTCATTATCAGCAACTTGATCAACCGGTTTAATTGTTGCAACCGCCGTTTCAGAAAACTCAGTTCCCACACGAACATCTGTGACTTCTGGAATGTCTAAGTCTGCCATTAATTTTTGCGCTTGAGGAATTAAGTCTTTTTCATATAGAGATTGACCTACGTTGTGTCCTCTTGCAGCAACAAAGGTATTTGAAATGCCACCACCAACAATGAGTTGATCACACACTTTAGATAAGGACTCTAAAACGGTTAATTTAGTGGACACTTTTGAGCCACCTACAACAGCAACCAAAGGACGAGCCGGGTTGTCCAACGCTTTACCAAGCGCTTCTAGCTCTGCAGCCAATAAAGGCCCCGCACAGGCGATAGGAGCAAATTTCGCAACGCCATGAGTCGATGCGTGTGCTCTATGCGCTGTACCAAATGCATCCATCACAAAAATATCGCATAACGCTGCCATTTGCTTCGCAAGAACGTCATCGTCTTTTTTCTCGCCTTGGTTAAAGCGAACATTTTCCACCAGCACGACTTGCCCCGATGCTACGTCTACGCCATCTAACCAGCTTTTTTGCAATGAAACAGTTTGACCTAATAATGTCGTTAAATGGTCAGCAACAGGCTGTAAAGAATACTCTTCTTCATAAGTGCCTTCTGTTGGGCGTCCTAAATGAGACATTACAATAACCTTGCCACCTTGTTTTAAAGCCTGTTTGATAGTTGGCAACGCGGCACGGATGCGCGCATCACTGGTTACTACTCCATCCTTTATTGGTACATTTAAGTCTTCACGAATAAGCACTCGCTTATTGCTTAAATCCAAGTCCATCATTTTTATTACTGTCATGTTTTTTCTCCATAAAGATAAAATATTGTTAACTGAATAGCATTCACAATGATGTGTTTCATTACTATTTATCGCTCGATTCTATTGAGTTTTATGCTATTTTTTTGAAGTAATTACTTGCGACCAATACTGAGCCACATCCAACATCCGATTTGCATAAGCCCATTCATTATCAAACCAGCAAAGCAGCTTAACCAAATGCCCATCAACCACTTTGGTTTGTGTGGCATCAATAATCACAGATCTCGCATCATGATTGAAGTCGACTGACGCATGCACTTCTTCTGAATAGCCAATCAAACCTGCATACTGAAAAAGTGACGCTTGTTGAAAATACTGATTAACTTGCTCCACCGTCACAACATCATGGGTACTTACGACCATATCGATCACGGATACATTTAAGGTAGGGACCCGTACTGCATTACACGCCATTTTACCTTCTAGCTCAGGTAATAAACGGCTAATCCCTTTTGCCAACCCCGTATCAACAGGAATAATAGAGCTCAATGCAGCGCGAGTTAAGCGTAAGTTTTTATTGTTATAGGCATCGATAACGGGCTGGTCATTCATGGCAGAGTGGATCGTTTGTGTTGTTCCGCATTTCACTCCAGCAAGTGATTTCAGTGAGGCTAATACAGGAATTAAACAGTTCGTTGTACAGGAGGCTGCAGAGATAATTTGATGCTCAGCATTAATTTTGTTGTGGTTAAAACCATACACTATGGTTTCATCCACATCGGCACTAGCCGGCTGGGATAACAGCATGCGTGGAACGCCTGCATCAATATACGTTTGGGCTTGAGTACGCGTTGAACAACTTCCTGAACACTCCAACACTAAATCGATATCAAGTAATGGCCAATCTACATCAGTAGCTTGTGCTCCGTTGAGTATTTGGATTTCATCACCATCAACAATCAGTTTATCTCTTGACACAGTGACGGTTTCAGAAAAACGCCCATGGGTTGTATCGTAACGAGTAAGATAGCTAATTGTTTCCAAGTCAGAAAGTTCATTGATAGCCACTATTTTAATAGTATTGCGATAATGACCTTCATAAAGCGCTCTTAATACCGAGCGGCCAATACGACCATATCCATTTATTGCAACTCGCAACATGATTAATTATCAGCTTGTAAAAGAGTGAATTTTAGAAAAAGAGGCTCATTGATATAATAAGAGCCCCTTTATACTTCAACCAACAACGTTAAACTGCGAACACTTTCTCTGCTGTTGCAACGACGTTATCGACACTAAAACCAAAGTGCTCTAATAGCGCACCACCTGGAGCAGATTCACCAAACGTTGTCATGCCAACCATAGCACCATCAAAACCGACGTATTTGTACCAAAAGTCGCTGTGAGCTGCTTCGATCGAAACACGTTTAGTCACCGTTTTCGGTAACACAGATTCTTGATATTCTGTACTTTGAACATCAAAAGCAGTATTCGAAGGCATTGAGACAACACGTGTTTGAATACCTTTTTGAGTTAATACAGCCGCTGCATCAACAGCAAGTTGTACTTCTGAACCGGTGGCAATCAGGATTAAGTCTGGCGTGCCTTTTGTTTCTATTAAGGTGTACGCCCCTTTTTCGATATTAGTCACTTGTGTTTGAGAACGAACTTGAGGTTTAAGCCCTTGACGACTAAATATGAGAGAGGTTGGGCCATTACGACGTTCAACAGCCGATTTCCAAGCAACAGCCGTTTCTGTTGCATCACACGGACGCCATACAGACATGTTCGGCGTCATACGCAAATTAGCAAGCTGTTCTATCGGCTGGTGAGTCGGTCCATCTTCACCTTGACCAATTGAATCATGCGTATAAATAAAGATGTTTTGAATGCCCATCAGTGCTGACATTCGCACAGCATTACGAGCGTACTCCATAAACATCATGAAAGTTGCACCGTAATTAATAAAGCCACCATGTAACGACGCACCATTCATAATACCGCTCATACCAAATTCACGCACACCATAATAAATATAGTTACCTGCCGCGTCATCTTGAATGCCTTTTGAGCCGGACCATAAAGTCAAATTAGAACCTGCTAAATCAGCAGAGCCGCCCAATAATTCAGGTAGCATCGCACCAAAGGTGCCAATCGTATTTTGAGACGCTTTACGGCTAGCAATGCTTTCTCCTTTTTCTTGGCATTCTTGAATATAAGCCTGAGCCTTATCGGCAAAGTCACTTGGCAATTCATTTTCTATCACACGGCGTTTGTACTCAGCCGCCAACTCAGGGTAAGCAGCAGAGTAAGCCGCAAATCTAGCATCCCACTCGCTTTCATTCGTTGCGCCTTTTATTTTAGCGTCCCAACCCGAGTAAACCGTATCAGGAATTTCAAATGGAGCGTGCTTCCAATTTAAAAAGTCACGTGCAGCGGCTATTTCGTCATCACCTAGTGGCGCACCATGACAATCATGGCTGCCTGACTTATTCGGCGAGCCAAATCCAATCACCGTTTTACAACAAATCATGGAAGGTTTATCTGTAACTAATTTAGCTTCTTCAATCGCCGCTTTAATGGCCACTGCATCATGACCGTCGACATCAGCAATCACATGCCAGCCGTAAGACTCAAAACGCTTAGGAGTATCGTCTGTAAACCAACCTTCCACATGACCATCGATAGAAATGCCATTGTCATCCCAAAATGCAACGAGTTTACCTAACCCCAATGTACCAGCTAACGAACACACTTCATGTGAAAGACCTTCCATTAAACAGCCATCACCTAAAAAGCAATAAGTGAAATGATCAACAATATTATGGTCTGGTCGATTAAATTGAGCGGCCAAGGTACGTTCCGCAATGGCCATACCCACCGCATTACTAACACCTGCACCTAATGGTCCCGTTGTTGTTTCAACTCCAGGGGTGTAACCATATTCAGGGTGACCTGGCGTTTTTGAATGCAACTGCCGAAATTGTTTCAACTCTTCCATAGGTAACGCATACCCAGAAAGATGGAGTAACGAATAGATCAGCATTGAGCCATGACCATTCGACAATACAAAACGGTCACGATCAGCCCATTCTGGGTTAGCTGGGTTATGCTTTAAAAAATCATTCCAAAGCACTTCGGCGATATCGGCCATGCCCATAGGGGCACCGGGGTGACCAGAATTGGCTTTTTGCACAGCATCCATACTCAGTGCACGGATAGCATTAGCGAGTTCGTTACGTGAAGGCATCTAAATTCAACTCCTGAATATCTATGAATCATTTTTTATAAAAAGTTAGGCGTTCATTTTGGCTGCTATCGACTCTGCTTGCAATCGTCTTCCCCCCTATATGTAATCTATCTATCAATAAATTTCAAAAATGCGACTTTTTTGACAAATAAAATAGAAAAGGCTTTTTTATCTGTCGTTTTACCTCTTGATTTTTGCCAATACTTAAGCCAGTATCGATCTTGTAATGAGCGTCGATTTGTCTCGGCTTGCGGACGCTATATAAATGCAGCTAAACAGATGCCATTAAACCTGTTTAGCATTTTTTTAGGTGCCAAACAGGTTTTTTTATGCCTGTTTGGTGACCTACTTAGTGAAAAAAAACTTAGTTTAAAAGGAGCACTAAACATGTCAGAATATTCTTTATTTACATCTGAATCCGTCTCAGAAGGCCATCCAGATAAAATCGCCGATCAAGTTTCTGATGCCATTCTTGATGCCATTCTTGCCAAAGATCCAGAAGCACGTGTCGCGTGTGAAACGTTAGTCAAAACAGGAATGGTATTGGTTGCAGGCGAAATCCGTACTAATGCATGGGTCGATATCGAAGAGATCGCTCGTGGCGTTATCCGTGAAATTGGTTATAACTCATCTGATATGGGTTTTGATTGGGAATCGTGTGCCATCATCAATGCCATCGGTAAACAATCTGTTGATATTGCTGCCGGGGTTGATGAAGCAAACGATCATGAACAAGGTGCAGGCGATCAAGGCCTTATGTTTGGTTTTGCTACCAATGAAACCGATGTGTTTATGCCTGCCCCTATTACTTATGCTCATCGTCTTGTTAAACGCCAAGCAGAAGTACGTAAAAACGGTACTTTATCGTTTCTAAGGCCAGATGCGAAAAGCCAAATAACATTCCGCTATGATGATCAAGGTAAGCCATGCGCTATTGACGCCGTCGTATTATCGACTCAACATGATGCTAGTATCTCTCAACCTGATTTACATGAAGCTGTGTTAGAAGAAATCATCAAACCTGTATTACCAGCAGAGTGGCTATCCGATAATACAAAGTATTTTATCAACCCAACCGGTCAATTTATTATTGGTGGCCCAGTAGGTGATTGTGGCTTAACGGGGCGTAAAATAATTGTCGATACCTATGGCGGCATGGCTCGTCACGGTGGTGGCGCATTTTCAGGTAAAGATCCGTCCAAAGTGGATCGTTCCGCAGCGTATGCTGGTCGTTATGTGGCTAAGAATATCGTCGCTGCTGGCCTTGCCGATAAATGTGAAATACAAATTTCTTACGCTATTGGTGTTGCGGAACCCACTTCTATCAGCATCAATACCTTTGGTACTGGTAAAGTAAGCGATTCGATCATTAGTCAGCTAGTACGCGATCACTTTGAACTGCGTCCAGCAGGCTTAATTAAAATGCTTGATCTAAAACGTCCTATCTACTTGCCAACTGCGGCTTACGGACATTTTGGTCGTGAAGGTGCGGACTTTACTTGGGAAAGAACCGACAAAGCGGATACATTACGTAAAGCCGCCGGTTTATAACCCACTACATTTCGATATGGAATAGAAACATGTCCAAAAAGCCTTCTAGCGAATATCCTCTAGAAGGCTTTTTTATCGCTCTTATTCTTTATTTATTTGTCTTAGCCTTTTTTATAAGAAGCATCTTAGTTAAGCTATTTGCATTAATAGTTATTACGAGCACTATCTCTGAGCTTTTATGCGTATACCGAGAATTTATGTTGATCTGTCATTGGCAGAAAATACCACGTTTGATCTGCCTGATATGGCCTTCCAACATCTTTGTAAGGTACTGCGTTTCAAAGAAGGGTATTCCCTTATTGTCTTTAATGGTGAAGGAGGCGAGTTTACTGCCTCTTTATGTGAGGTAGAAAAACGCCGAGCAAAAATAACCGTAACCACCTTTAGTCAGTTAAACAACGAATCACCGCTCAAGGTAACCCTAGGTCAAACCCTGTCGCGAGGTGAGAGAATGGATTACGCGATCCAAAAAGCCGTTGAAGCCGGTGTCCATGACATCCAGCCTTTATTTAGCGAACGTTGCGAAGTTAAACTTAACTCAGAACGATTAGATAAACGCTTACAGCATTGGCAACAAGTCGCTATTAGTGCTGCAGAACAAAGTGGTAGAGGCCTAATTACTCAAGTACTGCCGCCAGTTGAATTACATGATTGGCTGACGACTTGTAACGCCTCCCTAAAGCTCACTCTGCATCCTCATTGCGCAAAACCGCTAAGTACCTTAGTAGCACCACAAAACAATACGATCGCGGTACTAATAGGGCCAGAAGGTGGACTTTCTGAGAATGAAGTACAAGCATCTATCAGCCAAGGGTTTCAAAATATTGTCTTGGGACCTCGGATATTAAGGACAGAAACAGCGCCCGTAGTGGCATTAACAGCAATAAACCTATTATGGGGCGATATAAATTAAAAAGATTTTTTTTGTATTTTACCTTCTATGTCTACCTATATTTATATAGCATCAACAGCAATTAGTTTTTCCTTTATTAGGACTCAATAAATGACCATTAAATTAGGCATAGTGATGGATCCCATTGCTAGCATCAATTACAAAAAAGACACATCACTTGCTATGTTATGGGCCGCTGCTGAAAAAGGCTGGCAACTCGTTTATATGGAACAAAAAGATTTATATTTAGAAGCGGGTAAAGCTCGTGCGATTGCCCAGCCTTTGACCGTATTTCAGGATCCAGACCATTTTTACGAATTGGGTGAGAGTTCTGCCATTGCTCTAGGCGATCTTGATGTTATTTTAATGCGTAAAGACCCACCGTTTGATAGTGAGTTTGTATACAGCACAATGATCTTAGAGCAAGCAGAACGCGATGGTTCCATGGTCGTCAACAATCCCGCTAGTCTGCGTGATTGTAATGAAAAATTATTCGCCACCCAGTTTCCACAATGTTGCCCGCCGGTATTGGTTACGCGTCGAGCAGACCTGTTAAAGAACTTTCATAAAGAACATCAAGACGTTATTTTTAAACCACTTGATGGCATGGGTGGCAGCTCTATTTTTCGCCTGAAACAAGACGATCCTAATGTCAGTGTGATTATTGAAACACTAACAAAATTTGGCCATGAGCAAGTTATGGCTCAAAAATTTATTCCTGAAATCAAAGAAGGCGATAAACGCATACTCATTGTTGATGGCGCTCCTGTACCTTATGCATTAGCACGTATTCCTGCTGCTGGCGAAACTCGTGGCAACCTTGCTGCGGGGGGACGTGGAGAAGGCAGAGAGTTGTCAGCCCGCGACTTGTGGATTTGTGAACAAGTCATCCCGTCATTAAAAGAAAAAGGCCTTATGTTTGTTGGTCTTGATGTCATAGGCGATTACCTGACCGAGATCAACGTCACGAGTCCAACCTGTGTGCGTGAACTTAACAACACCTACGATTTAGATATTGCCATGGATCTAATCAACGCCATTGAAAAGCGTTTGCCTTAGCAAAATATGATGAGCCTCGTAGACCGATTTTCGCTTTCTTTATTATTGGCTGTTGCAGCACATGCACTGTTGATCGTATTGATTGGCTTTGATTTCGAGTTAGCGGCACCCAAGCCAAAAACGCTAGAAATAACCCTTGTACAACACAAAACCAATCAGCCTAAAGATGCCGATTTTATTGCCCAAGCAAACCAAGAAGGCAGTGGCACAGAATTACGTAAACAAAAATTAACGACCACAGAAGAAGCGCCGTTACTGGCTGATGACATTTATGAAATAACGCCACCAGTGCAACCACAACTGGCATCCAGTATCCCAAAAGAAGAAGCTGAAACTATTGTCACTAACAGCCAAGAGGCTGTATTCAAAATCCTCACGGATGAGCCGACCGAAGCACGCACGCTAGAAGAACAGTTCTTAGGAGAAGCGCAAATCCCCAGCCATATCACAACCGATATTGCGACCTTAGAAGCCTTGTTAGACAAACAAAGGCAAGCCTATGCCAAACGACCGAAAATTCGTCGTTTAACCAGTGTTTCAGCCAAAGCCGCTATTGATGCAAAATATCTCGATGACTGGCGTCGTCGTATAGAACGCATTGGTAATATCCATTATCCGATTGAAGCGAAACGTAATAAAATATACGGTCAGTTACGTTTAGCGGTTATGCTTAAACCTAATGGTTACGTGGACAATATTGATGTCTTGAGAAGTTCAGGAGTCCGAGTGTTAGACGATGCCGCGATGCGTATTGTCCGTTTAGCCGAACCTTTCCAAGCCTTCCCACCAGAGCTTGCCGCCGAAGTCGATAAGTTGGAAATCATCAGAACGTGGCAGTTTATTCCGGGCAATCAACTACAAAGCAATCAATAAAAAATAGCCAAACTGATCTTCCCAGCTTTTCTTAGACAGCTTTAGTGAGTCTTTTCTCAATAACGCATGAGTTATTTTAGTTAAGAGTATGACGGTCAACCGACTTAACTCATGAATCCCTTACCTAGACTTCATGTGCGAGTTGGCTTAAAAATTCTCGCATGAATCTTTCTCGTTTTCTTCCTTCTGCCTGTGCCGCATCAGTATTGAGTTTATTCGTCAGGTTAAAAAGCTTGTTATAAAAATGGTCGATGGCAAATTGACTATCGTCTAGCGCACGGTACTCACAAAAAGGATCCTCTAAAGAATATAACGTTCGATTTAAAGCACCACTTACTTGCATACAACGAGCAATACCAATAGCACCTAATGCATCCAATCGGTCTGCATCTTGAACAATTTTTGCTTCCAATGTTTCCGGCGTAATGTTTGCACTATAGCTATGTGCTGTTATTGCATGATGAATGGCATTGAAAAACTCAGTGGGATAACCGATAGAGGCTAACAACTCGACCGCTTTATCTCCTGCTAACGTCGATGCTTTTACTCTATCAGCATGATTCTTAGGTAATGAAACACAATCATGTAACCATGCCGCTGGCACAACAACAGCAAAATCTGCCTGTTCTTCAAAAGCCAACTGCTTTGCCACTTTCACGACTCGCATAATATGACTTATATCGTGAGCCGTATCGGCCTGCTCACTCGCTTCTAAAAAAGACAGAAATTTCCCTTCATACTTTGTTAAACCGTCTAATGACATAGTGTTCTTTTCTTCTCTTTAAAAAGTAAACTAACAAAATTCAGCACAGTGTAACGTCAAGAAGATAAAGCTTCAAAATAGATCAAGCAACCGCCCTCATTGTGTATAGCTAACAACCAAAAAGTGAGCGTCAGAAGTCGCCGTCACTTGTGTATTGTCGCTAAGCACTAAATCTCCTTCCTTCATAGTAAATGTATTTGTGGTGTTTTGTTTTATACGTTCACTTAACCCAATGTTCCCAGTAATCATGTAGGCAAGTTGCTTGCCTTCAAAGGCCATACTCTCGCCTGCCTTTAAATAGACGATATCAATCAATGTGTGGCTATCAAATGTGATGCCTTGAGATTTATCCCCACCATAAATTCGAGTGATGCCATTGTCGGCAGGAGTATAAGTCTTGTAGGATGCCGGCTGACCTTTCTCTTCTGGCAAGGCCCATACTTGCAACATTCTATTTTTACTATTATCTGGGTTTATTTCGTTATGTGAAAAACCTTCTCCACCAGCCCGCTGCACTTGTACATCGCCAGCGATTAAGTTTTTCCCATGCTCCATGGAACCTTCATGACTTACTCGCCCTTCAATAATAATAGAAATAACATCCACCTCACTATGTGAATGCATGCCAGATGCACCATAAGGGTTGTATTTGGCGTCCGCTAGATAAACCATGTTACCCAACCCTTCAAAGGTTTCTGGTTTTTTGCGCTCACCAAACACTCGGCTGTCAGTGACTAAACGATGTTCAACGATGCCTGCAAATCCGCCTAATGGTAATGACTCTCTTGACAGTATTTTCATAATTAATTCCTAGTAGATGCGCTTTGTTTGGTTGGTATGTATTTAGTTGATGGAAGCATTCTAGGAGATAACTATTGTTTGATATATAATCATTTATATAAAATACTTTTCCATTATCAACAACAATTAGAAATTATGCCTAACACTGCTGATTTAAATGACATGATGCTATTTATTGCCGTAATTGATGCAGGCAGTTTTACGCTAGCGGCTGATCGATTAACCATACCGAAAGCAAACCTGAGCAGGAAAATCTCTCGGTTGGAACAAAGGTTAGGGGTGACGTTATTAGAACGTACAACACGGTCGCAACATATTACGGAAGCAGGGCAACACTACCTCGAACATTGTCGTCGGATTCAACAAGAAGTGGATTTAGCAGAAGCGGCGTGAGCGTCCGGCTATCACCACCTAGATGTGTTTAATATTCCATGGCAACAGATCGTCTAAACCGTCCGTACTTTGCCTTTTGGGCAGTTCTTCGAATAGTTTCACAAGGTAGTCATAGGGGATTAACCCGTTGGCTTTGGCGGTTTCGATGATGCTGTAAAGCATCGCACTGGATCTCGCCCCATTGCCCGTGTTGGCGAA
>Ga0308007_10000284_pt1 | contig 23297 bp, 17 predicted proteins | sample Neamet71_FD_203152 | JGI IMG/M metagenome (GOLD analysis project Ga0308007, IMG submission 203152) | Marine microbial communities from water near the shore, Antarctic Ocean - #71 | ecosystem: Environmental > Aquatic > Marine > Unclassified | place: Southern Ocean | collected 2014-06-07
GCTAGATTCAGCATCGCTGGATCTACATTGCCGCCAGACAAAATCACTACACTAGTCTTTCCAGCCACTGGTAAGCTCTTATTTAAAATTGCCGCTAACCCCACACACCCTCCTGGCTCCACCACAATCTTTAACTGCTGCATACACACCGCCATGGCTTCCAATACATGCTGATCATTCACAGCTTTTGCACCTGTTAAAAAATGTAGCATGATGGGAAAGGTGAGCTCCCCAAGCATAGGCGTTACAATAGCGTCACAAATAGATGCTGGGGATGTCTTATTGGCAAGCAGACTACCACTGGCTAATGACCGTGCTGCATCGTCATACCCTTCAGGTTCTGCACCCCACATGGTGATGTGTGGAAAGTGATGCTTAAGAGCCGTGGCGCTGCCTGACATCAAACCTCCACCACCAACTGGACCGATGGCTTGGTCTGGCGTTACCTTTAATGTGTCAAGTTGGAGCGCAATCTCTAAACCAATGGTGCCTTGGCCTGCAATGATGTCAGCATCATTGTAAGGCGGAATAAGCGTAAGCTTGTGATCTTTTGCCAATTGTCTACCAATGGCATCTCGATCTTCGCTGTGGCGTTGATACAAGATTACTTTAGCGCCAAGGGCTTTGGTGTTCGCAATTTTAATCATAGGCGCGTCACAGGGCATGATAACGGTGGCGGGCACGCCAAAATACGCAGCTGCAGCTGCAACTCCCTGACCATGATTACCAGATGAATATGCAACGACTCCATTAAGTTGCTTAGCCTGCGCTAGTTTACTAAGCTTGTTAAAAGCGCCACGAAATTTAAACGAACCTGTGCGTTGTAAATTTTCAGCCTTAAACAACACACGCCCACCCAATTGCTGGTTAAGTAAAGGTGATTCAATTAAAGGTGTAATCGATGCATGGCCCTTTATGCGTTTGCTGGCAGCAATGATGTTTTGATAACTAACGGCAAGTGGAGCCATAGAGAGTCATATCCTTTGGTTAAATAGTGTTAACAAGCTAAAAAGATAATCTGTGGTACAGATCTAAAAATCTGAAAGCATCTTTGTATTGTTAGATAAGCTTACAACATACCTCAAAATAAAACCTGTGTTATGATTAACGATTGCGTTTCTATTTTCCACCACAATATGACACTAACCAGTAGTCCAAAATCACGCCTTAGGTTACCGCCTAACAAACATCAAGTTAAACAAGAGTTAGCTCAAGATGTTGCCAACTTTTTGGCTAGTGGTGGAAGTGTGGAACATGTGGAGCAAGGTGAAACAGCGCTGGTTAATGGTTGTTTTAACCAGCAGCGCCCTGCAATCGCAACGCAAGTACAAACCCGAACGCTGCTATCTTCTCAAATAGAGGCGATTGAAAAGCGTAAAGAACAAAGACGTCAACCTAAACCAGAGCCCATTAAAACTAACCGTCGCCCCACCAAAAAGTGGATATATGACGATTTTGGTGAGCCTTTGCGTTGGGTTTGGGCGTAAATTTCAAGCACAGCTGTTGCCAAAGCTCATGTTAAGACACTGTACCAAGGAATTGTAATTATGCAGTTTGTTATCGCTGATGATCATCCTTTATTTCGTACCGCTATGACTCATACCCTAAAGCAGCACTTTGGTAGTGCAAAAGTTTTGGAAGTAGGTAGTTTGCTAGAGCTATTAAAGGTATTAAAAAAAGGTTTAGAAGTGGATCTTTTGTTGCTTGATTTACATATTCCAGACGCCCATGGGTTTACTGGCCTAGCTCAGGTTGTTGAGCTCTTTCCAGAGATTCCAGTAATGATTGTGTCTGGTAATGATAATCCCAGTGTGATCCACAAAGCTGTTGATATAGGGGCAAGCGGTTTTTTACCTAAGTCCTCTTCTAATGAAGATATGGCTGCTGCTATCAATGCGGTACTGCAAGGCCAGGTGTGGATCCCAGCGAACTTACCTGCCGCGCCCGAAGATATAGATAACGAACAAACAACACAACGCATTGCTGCGTTAACGCCCCAGCAATTAAAGGTGTTAACCATGATAGGTGAAGGCTTATATAACAAGCAAATTGCCTCAGAATTGTCAGTGACCGATGCCACCGTAAGAGCACACGTGACTGAAATCTTCCGTAAATTGGGCGTAACTAACCGCACCCAAGCGGTGATCTTTTTTAATCGTTTAAAAGTGGAAGACCCTCATCACCAAACGATGTAAAGCTTGTGCCTAGCCTTCTTAGAAACATACTAAATTAAGCGATTAATAAGCTTACGTAATACTGCAGGTTTGAGGGGTTTGTGAATTAGCCCAAAGCCCGAGGCTTTAACAATGGCTTTCATTTCAAAGCTGCGATCAGCAGTAATAACGATGGCTGGGGTATCTTGGCCAAGTTTTAGAGTAATCGCTTGTTTTATTTGTGCAATCGCATCGGTACCCAAATAATTTTGGTCTAAGTGGTAGTCGGCCAAAATAAGCTGTGGCAAGGTTTCCAAACGCAGTTCGTCTATTAGCTCTAATCCTTGTGCTGCGGTCGCTGCACAGTATACCTTGCACCCCCATAAGCTAAGCATGGAGTGCATGCCTTGCTGAATGCTCAACTCGTTATCGATTACCAGCACCCTAAACCCTTTAAGTTGATACTGATCGGTGGGTAAGTCGTTGCTAACCGCATGGCTTGGTATTAGCGCACTATCTCCCCAAGGCACTTGAATGGAGAACATTGAGCCCCGATCATAATTAGAAACAACCCTTATAGGATGGGAAAGGGCTCTTGCTGTTCTTTGGGCAATAGCTAAGCCTAAACCAATGCCGTTTTTTTGTGCATGAGGACCGCTCTCTAAACGCTTAAATTCAACAAATATCTCATCTAACTTATTTTCGGGTATACCAAAGCCTGTGTCCCAAACTTGTATTTCTAAGCCGTGTTCTAAACGCCTACAACCCAAAAGCACTTTGCCCTTTTCAGTATAACGCACTGCATTTGTGAGAAAATTTTGTAGCACACGGCGCAACATATTAGGGTCGCTGAAAAGCGTAGCTTGGCTGCATTGAAGGTGAAATGTAAGCTCTTTTTGCTGGCACAATACGTTAAACTCAGCCGCTAATTGTTGCATTAATGAGGCAGCGCAAAAGTGCTTTTTATGGGGGTCTGAACTACCGCCATCTAGTTTTGAAATTTCTATCAAGTCACTAATTAGCTGTTCGGCATTAGCTAAGGACGCATCTAAGTGCTTTGAAAGCTGCAAGCTTTGAGCGTCTTCTTGGAGGTCAGATTGGCGTTGTGCTAAAGCAGTAGAAAATAGTTTTGCAGCATTTAAGGGCTGCATTAAATCGTGGCTGGCAGCGGCTAAAAAACGTGTTTTACTTTGGTGACTTGAATCAGCTTCAGCTTTGGCCTGTTGTAGTTCAATATTCACTTGCGACAGGCTTTCGGTGCGCTCAGTCACTCGTTTTTCCAGGCTTTCGTTAGCTTCAATAAGGTCTTTTTCGCTTTGTCTTAGGGCAGACTCAGCATGATATTGTTCACTAATGTCTACATAGGTGTTCACATAACCCCCATCTGGCATGGCATGGCCACGTACCTCAATCACTGTGCCATTTTCGCGATACCGTATGCTAAGGTGCTGTTCTCCTCGTGTGATCATTGCCATGCGAAGCTTAACAATCTTTGTAGGATCTATAGGCCCATACTCACCTTGTAATGCACTTAGTCTAATAATCTCTTCAATAGGCGTGCCCACCATGACCACCCCTTCTGGAAAATCAAATAGCTGTAAATACCGTTTGTTCCACATCGCTAAGCGAAGGTCTTTGTCGATTACAGTAATGCCTTGGCTCACGTTATCGATAGTGGCTTGCAGTAAACCTCTGTTAAAGCTAACAGCCTTTGCTGCTTCTCCCACGATAGATACTACATCACCTAAATGGACGTCTTTTTGATTGAGGCTAGATTCCATTACAGCTCTGGCAGAAGAGGTACCAATAATGCCACTTAAGGTGCGCTCAATATGTCGAATAAGTTGAGCATTGATAGGTGCATTTTTATGTAAATCTATCTGCGGATCCCTAATGGCCAATAGTTTGAGGGACTCCACAGTGGCCCGATAACCTAAAAAACGCTCTAGTAAAGTAAATAAGTCGTCTACACATAGGCCGCTATGGTGCCTGCGCCCCTCGATTAAGGCTGACTGAGATAAAGTGTCAACAAACAAATCAGCCTGTATGCGATCAATGAGCCTAGGAGTGCTTAATTTAGATACAATAATATATAACGATAGGTTTAGGCTTATGCTGATCACCGTAGCATGGGAAATAGGATCTAGCTTTAAACCAAACAATGCCGTAGGTCTGAGCCATTCAATGCCAAAAGGACCATTGCCAATAATACTGCCAGATAGGTGTAACAAGCCTGTGAGATTAGGTAAAAGTAAACAATAGATCCAAGCTGCAAAACCAGCCAGTAGCCCAACAGTGGCCCCGCGTACATGCCCACCCCGCCAAAAAAGGCCAGCAAATAAGGAAGGGCCAAATTGAGCCACGGCAACAAATGCGGATAAACCAATAGACACCAAAGCAGTGCCACTGTCGATGAGTAAATAATAGCCATAGGCTAAAAGTAATACAGCAAAAATACTTAAGCGCCTGAGGTTGAGCAGCAAGCGGCCTAAGTTTCTATTTTGAGACACCTCAATGGCTCGCACATGCAATATCAAAGGCATGATAATGTCATTGGTCAACATGGTGCTGATAGCAATGGTAGATACAGCAACCATACCCATGGCAGCAGAAATGCCACCGATATAGGCCAAGATGGATAGTCCAGTTTGCCCCTGTGCCATAGGCATCATCAAAGAATAAAAATCTGCATTACTATTAGTGCCCGCTAGAGCCTGACTGCCTGCCCAAGCAATAGGGATCATAAACACACACATGCTCACCATATAAAGTGGGAACAACCACCTGGCTGTATTTAAGTGTTCTGGGTTAGTGTTCTCTACGGCCAACATATGAAATTGGCGAGGCAGACAAATCACTGCGATAACGCCTAAAAAGCTCTCAATAATAAAACTTGTGCGAAATGGATCGAACACAGCCAAGCTGCCAATGCCGTTTTGTTGCTCTAATTGATAAAAAATATCACCAAACCCATCATTAATAACATAGGTCGCAAATAACCCGATGGTCACAAATGCAATCAACTTAATAAAAGACTCTACGGCAATGGCCAATACCATGCCGGGGTTATGGGCAGAGGTATCTACTTGGCGTGCACCAAATAAAACGCTAAAAATACCAATGAGAATGGCAATCATCAATACAGAAATATCAGCTTGGGTTTCTCGCAATCCATCTTGAGCCGTGAGTACAGCATAACTAAGGTCAATCGCCTTAAGCTGCAGGGCAATATAGGGCAGTATGCCTAAAGTGGCGATGAGGGTAATAATGACGGCTAGACGTCTACTCTTGCCATAGCGTGAAGAAATAAAGTCTGAAATAGAGCCAATGTTCTCACGTTGGGCAATAAGCACTATTTTGTAAATCACCCGATGACCCAAAAGAAAAAACAGTATTGGGCCTAAATATGAGCCTAAAAAATCCCATCCAGATGTAGAGGCGCGGCCCACAGAGCCATAAAAAGTCCATGAGGTTAAAAAAACACCTAGAGATAGGCTGTAAATAATCGCTTGAAGGTGCCTGTTTGCGTATAGCTTAAACGAAAGTAGTTTGTCCCCAAGCTTTGCCACACCCAAAAGGAGTGCAAAGTATGCCAAAGAAATAATTAACAGTGAGCTGCTGCTGAACATAGGTAAATAGGCTTCGCTAAATGGGCTAAAAAGACTTTGTAAACACAAGTGTATCTAGGGTAACACGGTCAATGGCCGGCGGTCATTGCTCATCAAAAAACTGCTGACCACCAACAATAGACACCCTAATTTAATACGACTTAAGTCTATCAACCGACATATATCTAATACCTATAAGAGCTATTGAGAGTTACCTTTACTAAAATAAGAATATCTTAAAGTAGAATTTACTATGACCCCCAGCTCCAAAAAACCAACCTATCCAGCGCCGGGACTAGATACCTTTCCCAAACTCTTACTTCATAATGCGCTTATGTATACTGATAAAGACGCCATGCGGGAGAAGGAATTTGGCATTTGGCAGTCATGGACTTGGAGTCAAGTGGCTGACGAGGTGGAGCGTTTTGCCCTAGGTTTGCAGGCAAACGGCGTCAAGGCTGGAGACACTGTACTTATTGTAGGTGGCAACCGCCCACGTACTTACTGGACCATGTGTGCCGTTCAGTCCCTAGGGGCTGTGCCAGTGCCTACTTATCACGACTCGGTCGCAGCTGAGATGCAGTTTGTGATTGAACATTCTGATGCTAAGGTAATAGTGGCCGAAGACCAAGAGCAAGTAGACAAAATTTTAGATGTAAAAGACCGCTGTCCAGCAGTAGAGCTGGTTATTTATGATGACCCGCGAGGTATGAAAGGCTACGACCCAGAAGAGATCAAAATTCAAGATTTTGTCTCAGTGCAAGCCCAAGGTGCAGCCGTTCGTAAAGCTAACCCAAACCAATTCCAAGAGCTTGTAAGTCAAGGTAAAGGTGATGATATATCCATCATCCTTTATACCTCAGGCACCACAGGTAAGCCTAAGGGTGTGGTTTTGACCTACGATAACACCTTGCTCACTGGCTACTATGGTGGCTTACTTGAGGGTCTAACAGAGAATGAAGAGATACTTGCATATTTACCCGTCGCCTGGATTGGCGATCACATCTTCTCTTATGCTCAATCTTATACCATAGGTTTTTGCGTTAACTGTCCAGAAAGCACTGAAACTGTCGCAGCAGACATGCGCGAAATAGGCCCCACATACTACTTTGCCCCACCTAGAGTATTTGAGAGCTTGCTTACTAACGTGCAAATACGAATGGAAGACGCGGCGCCGTTTAAGCGCAAAATGTATAAGTATTTTATGCAAGTGGCCAAAACAACAGGCATTAAACTATTAGAAAAAAAGCCAGTAGGCCTGTTTGATCGAATAAAATATGCTCTTGGTAATATATTGATCTATGGGCCACTAAAAGATGCCTTAGGGATGGGCCGTGTCCGCTTGGCCTACACTGCAGGTGAAGCCATTGGTGGAGAGATATTTGATTTTTACCGTTCTTTAGGTATCAATATAAAGCAGCTTTATGGCCAAACAGAATCATCAGTGTTTATTACTGTGCAGCCAGATGGTGAGGTTTTTCCAGACACAGTGGGCACTCCAAGCCCTGGTGTAGAGCTAAAAATTGCTGACAATGGTGAGGTAATTTACCGAAGTCCAGGTGCCTTTCACAGTTACTTCAAAAACCCAGAATCTACTGCTTCTACTAAAAATGATGAAGGTTGGGTGCACACAGGTGATGCAGGTTTCATGACGCCAAATGGTCACTTACGTATTATTGACCGTGCTAAAGATGTAGGTGCATTTAATAGTGGCAAAATGTTTGCACCTAAGTACATTGAAAATAAACTCAAATTTTTTGCTCATATTCAAGAAGCGGTTACCTTTGGTGATGGCCGAGATGACTGTATGGCCTTTATCAACATAGATTTAGGGGCAGTTGGTAACTGGGCTGAAAGAAATAACATCGCTTATGCATCCTACCAAGAATTAGCAGGCCACCCTGCAGTGAACAAAATGGTGGCGCAAAGTATTTCTGAAGTTAACGAATCTTTGCTTGATGACGAAATGTTGGCTCATTCACAGATTAGCCGCTTTCTTATCTTACACAAAGAGTTGGATGCCGATGATGGTGAGCTGACACGAACCAAAAAGGTGAAGCGCAAACTCATAAACGAGCGTTACAAAGTATTAATTGATGCCTTGTATGAGGGCAAGACCCAGTGCTTTATTGAAACTGAAGTTGCCTTTGAAGATGGTCGTGTTGGTACAATTTCCGGTGACATCAGTATCCATGATGCCAAAACCTATAACCCAGTAGCCCAAGCGAGCTAAGCCATGAGTGAACCATTGCAAAAAATGGAAGCGGCCTCAAAACTGCTAGAGCTGAAAAATATCGACTTGTCATTTGGTGGTGTCAAAGCTATCAGTAACATTAGCTTTGACGTGATGGAAGGCGAAGTTCGCGCCATCATCGGACCCAATGGCGCAGGAAAAAGCTCCCTGCTTAACGTAATTAACGGTTTTTATCACCCTCAACAAGGGGAGATCTGGTTTGATGGTAAGCAACGTCATGCCATGAAACCCTACCAAATTGCGTATCAAGGCATTGCTCGCACCTTTCAAAACATTGCATTATTTAAGGGCATGACGGTACTGGACAATATAATGACCGGCCGCTTTACTCACATGCATAAAAACATGTTTTGGCAGGCTTTGTGGAAAGGCCCAGCAGAGCAAGAAGAAATTGAAAATCGAGAGTTTGTGGAACACATTATCGATTTTTTAGAGATACAAGCGATTCGTAAAACCCCAGTAGGGCGTCTGCCTTATGGTTTGCAAAAGCGTGTTGAGTTAGGTCGTGCTTTAGCGGCGCAGCCAAAAATGCTGCTGCTGGATGAGCCTATGGCTGGCATGAACGTAGAAGAAAAAGAAGACATGTGTCGCTTTATCTTGGACGTGAATGATACGTTTGGCACCACCATTGTGCTTATTGAGCATGATATGGGTGTAGTCATGGACATAGCAGACCGTGTGGTAGTGTTGGATTATGGTCGAAAAATCGGCGACGGCACTCCAGATGTAGTGCGTAACGATCAAACTGTAATTGATGCCTATCTTGGCGTGAGTCATTAAGGGGACTATGTATGAGTGCTGATTTTTTATATACCATCGAAGTAATACTCAACGGCCTCATGGCGGGTGTGATGTATTCTTTGGTAGCCCTTGGTTTTGTGCTAATTTTTAAAGCCTCGGGTATTTTTAACTACGCCCAAGGTGTAATGGCTTTGTTTGCTGCCTTAACTTTGGTGGGTATTCAAACTGGACAAATACCCTTTTCACACCTCATTAATGCTATTTTTGGCACCAACATGCACCACTTTGGATGGCAAGTGCCTACGATCATAGCCATTATCCTTACAGTGGGCGTGATGGTGTTGTTTGCCATTATTGTAGAGCGCTACATATTGCATCACTTAGTTAACCAAGAGCCTATCATTTTGTTTATGGCAACCATTGGTTTAGCTTACTTTATGGAAGGTTTTGGCGACATTATGTGGGGTAGTGAAATCAAAACCCTCGACGTAGGTTTGCCCTCGGGTGGCTCAATTTGGTTAGAAGAGTACACCCTAGGCTGGGCCGCAGAAGGCGAGCGTTACTACGGCATGTATCTGGATAAGCTAGATATGGTGGCAAGTTTGGTAGCCATAGTGTTAGTTGTTTCATTGACTATATTTAGCCAGTACACCAAAACCGGTCGGGCCCTAAGAGCCGTAGCTGATGACCATCAGGCAGCCTTGTCTGTAGGTATTTCATTGCGCACTATATGGGTGATCGTTTGGTCTATTGCAGGCTTTGTCGCTTTGGTGGCCGGTATCATGTGGGGCGCCAAGTCTGGAGTTCAATTTTCACTTTCCTTAATTGCTTTAAAAGCTTTACCAGTATTGATGCTGGGTGGTTTTACCTCCATTCCAGGTGCCATTATTGGTGGGTTGATAATTGGAGTAGGTGAAAAATTGTTTGAGTTTGCCATTGGTCCATTAATTGGTGGCGCTACAGAAAACTGGTTTGCCTACGTGCTAGCACTGATGTTCCTAGTGTTTAGGCCACAAGGGTTGTTTGGCGAAAAGATTATAGAAAGGGTGTAACAGATGTTTTATCGCGAATCAGGTGATTTTAAAAAGACTTACCAAAAAGACAGTCAAACTTTTCCTATTAAGTTTGACCGGTGGCGCTATTATTTTGTAATGCTGGTGGCCTTTATTGTAGTGCCTATGTTCCTTACAGACTATATGGCCAATGCAGTAATGATTCCCTTCTTAGTATGGGCTATTGCGGCACTGGGGCTCAATATTTTGGTGGGCTATACCGGGCAGTTGTCTTTGGGTACGGGCGGTTTTATGGCCGTAGGGGCTTATGCTACCTATAAACTCATGACCTCATTTCCAGGTATGGATATGGTCAGTGTAGTGCTGCTTTCTGGCTTGGTTACGGCTGTAGTGGGGGCATTGTTTGGCTTGCCAAGCCTACGCATAAAAGGCTTTTACCTTGCAGTAGCGACCCTAGCAGCGCAGTTCTTCTTAGTATGGCTGCTTAACAAAGTGCCGTGGTTTTACAACTATTCTGCATCAGGCCAAATTAGTGCACCACAGCGTGAGATGTTTGGTGTCATTATCACCGGCCCTCATGCCACCCCAGTGGCTGGGTACATTTTTTGCTTGGCATTTGCAATTGGCTTGGCTTGGATAGCACGTAATTTAACTCGTGGGCGTTTGGGTCGCAGCTGGATGGCTATACGAGACATGGATATTGCTGCAGAAATAATCGGTGTAAACCCATTAATAGCAAAACTATCTGCCTTTGCCGTGTCATCATTTTTTATAGGCATTGCGGGCTCCTTGTTCTTTTCTGTGTATTTAGGCGCTGCTGAAGTAACCGAAGCGTTTGGCATCTCTGTATCTTTTGCTGTGTTGTTTATGGTCATTATTGGCGGCCTAGGGTCCATCTTTGGTAGCTTCATAGGTGCAGCTTTTATGGTTTTAATGCCCGTTTTACTAAAAAACATATTAGTAGGTGGCATGGGTTGGCCAACAGATCTGGCAGCTCACTTTGAGTTCATCATTGTAGGTGGCCTTATCTTAATATTCCTTATCGTAGAGCCCCATGGCCTAGCGCAAATGGCTCGCGTATTGAAAGAAAAATTACGGCTTTGGCCGTTCCCGCACTAGGCTTGCACGAAGCCTTTTAGGCTTGGTGTAAACCACGTAGTGTTGTTTCATGCTCATGTGAGCAAAATAAAAATAAGTCGAAACCTTAGGAGGATGACGACATGAAATTTACTAAACTAGCAACCATTGCGTTGACTACAATAGCCGTCTCAGCACCTGTTGTAGCTGATCTGGTATTTCCATCATTAAGCTACCGAACCGGGCCTTATGCTGCAGGTGGAGCGCCATATGCTGATGGTTATGCAGATTACTTCACTTTGTTAAACGAGCGTGATGGTGGAATTGGTGGTGTTAAAACTGCCGTGCCAGAATGTGAAACTGGCTACAACACAGCCAAAGGTGTGGAGTGCTACGAAGCCACAAAGGGTGACGGTGCATTAACCTATCAACCATTGTCTACAGGTATTACCTATCAGTTGATCCCTAAAACCATGGCTGATGATATTCCTCTTATGACCCAGGGTTACGGACGTACCTCTGGCGCCAATGGTAAGGTTTTCTCACATGTGTTTAACTTCCCAGCCAACTACTGGTCTGGCGCTAGCCGCATTATTAACCGTATTAAATCAGAAAACGGTGGCAGTGCAGAAGGTCGTAATATTGCTTTGGTTTACCATAACTCAGGTTACGGAAAAGAGCCGATTACTACACTAAAAGCATTGGCTGAAAAAGAAGGCTTCAACCTGACTTTGATCCCAGTAGATCATCCAGGCCAAGAGCAAAAGTCTCAGTGGTTACAAATCCGTCGTGAACGTCCAGATAACATCATCCTTTATGGTTGGGGTGTAATGAACCAAGTTGCTTTGCAAGAAGCTGCCAACATTCGTTACCCAATGGATCAAATGTTTGGCATCTGGTGGTCTGGTACAGACAACGATGCGCTTGATGGCATGGCATCACATGGCTACAAGGCCGCTACTTTCCATAACGTAGGTAGTGATTTCCCTGTATACGATGATATCCAGAAGTTTGTAGTTGACGCAGGCCTAGCGGCTGGCGATGGCTCTAACGTGGGTACAGTGTTGTATAACCGTGGCATGTACTCTGCCATGTTAGCAGCATCCGGTGCGGCTAAAGCACAAGAGATTCACGGTGTTAAAGACATTACTTCGGGCATGATGCGCGATGGTCTTGAAGCATTGGACGTGACTAACGATTTGATGGCTGCCGCTGGTATGCCTGAGTTTGGTCCTGAATTTACAGTGAGCTGCTCTAACCATGGTGGCCCGGGTAATGTAGGTATTCAGCAGTGGGATGCTAACGACCGTCAGTGGAAGCTGATCGGTGGTTTTGAAGCACCTGACGTTGAGCTAATTAGTGAGCTTATCAAAGCTGACTCTGAAGCTTATGCTGCAGAAAACAACATCACTCCACGTGAATGTTAAGCGTTAAGTTTATCTCTTAACCAAGCGAGGTGCCCATCCTAAGTGGGCGCCTCGATTTTTAATCTTTACTAAAACAGATTGTTTTGCTGGTGATAGGAAAATATCATGACCACAGAAAAAGCACCGATACTCGCCATCAACAATATCGAGGTGATTTATGATCACGTGATATTAGTGTTGAAAGGCGTATCTTTAGAAGTGCATGAAAAAGGCATTGTGGCCTTGCTTGGCGCTAACGGCGCTGGCAAATCTACCACCATTAAAGCGATTTCTAACTTGTTAGGCTCTGAACGTGGCGTTGTCACCAAGGGTAGTATTGAATTTGAAGGCGAAAACATTAACACCCGTAACCCTGCTGAGCTTGTGAAAATGGGTGTAGTGCAGGTGATGGAAGGCCGGCACTGTTTTGAGCATTTAACCATAGAAGAAAATCTGTTAGTGGGCGCTTACGCACGCACTGATGGACGCCGTGCGGTCCAAGATAGCTTGGAAATGGTATACAACTATTTCCCTCGTTTAAGAGAAAGGCGTAAAAGTCAGGCTGGGTACACCTCGGGCGGTGAGCAACAAATGTGTGCCATTGGCCGTGCGCTAATGGCTAGTCCACATATGATTTTGTTAGATGAGCCTTCTATGGGTCTTGCGCCACAGTTGGTGGAAGAGATTTTTGAGATTGTTAAAAAGCTTAACGAAGAGCAAGGAGTCACTTTCTTGTTGGCTGAGCAAAACACAGCTGTAGCCTTGCGTTATGCTACCTACGGTTACATCATGGAAAATGGCCGCGTAGTGTTAGATGGCAAAGCCAGCGACTTGCGTGAAAACGAAGACGTGAAAGAATTTTACTTAGGTGTAAGTGACGGCGCACAAAAGAATTTCCGAGATGTGAAACAGTACCGTCGACGTAAGCGTTGGTTAGCCTAATCATAGCTCTGTAGAAAGCTTACACTGCGCTATGTAGCATTAAATTTTTAGGTTAATCCACGTAAAGGACAGATAATGACAGATTTTTATGACGACCTAGAAACCCGCGACGCAAGCCTTCGTCAAACACAACAAATTGAAGCAGTAGCTGCTCAAGTAGCCCATGCTAAAGCCACCTGTCCTGCTTGGGCAGATATTCTACAATCAGTTGATGCTCGCGATATTACCTCGGCCCAGGCCATAGCTGCCTTGCCAATAACGCGTAAATCTAGCCTCATTGATCTACAAAAAAACAACATGCCTTTTGGTGGCTTGGTGAGCAGTGAAGCTGCACCTCTTGCTTATGTATTTTCATCCCCAGGCCCTATTAATGAGCCTGGTTTTGATGTGCCAGATCATTGGCACTTTGCTAGAGCGCTATATGCTGGTGGTTTGCGCAAAGGCGACTTGGTCCACAACACTTTTTCATATCACTTTACCCCAGCAGGGGTGATGTTCGATAACGCATTAAAGGCCTTAGGCTGCCCAGTAGTAGCTGCAGGCACCGGCAATAGTGACATGCAGGCTCAAAGTATTGCGTCCTTAAAGCCCAAAGCCTATGTAGGCACACCCTCATTTTTGAAAATAGTGTTAGAAAAAGCGGATAGCTTAGCACTTGATATTAGTTCCTTGACCCATGCAGTAGTGGGCGGTGAGCCATTTTTTCCAGCACAGCAAGACTTTTTCAAAGCCCGAGGCATAAATGTATTGCAAGGCTATGCAACAGCAGACCTTGGCAGTATTGCGTATGAAACCCCTGCTAAACAGGGCATGGTTATAGACGAAGATGTTTATGTAGAAATAGTCCGCCCAGGCACAGGTGACCTTGTGGCAGAGGGAGAGGTAGGTGAAGTGGTGGTGACTAACTTTAATCCACACTACCCATTGATCCGTTTCGCCACAGGTGACATGTCTGCCATTATGGCAGGGCAAAGCCCTTGTGGGCGCACCAATAAGCGCATAAAAGGCTGGATGGGACGGGCAGATCAAGCCACCAAGGTGAGAGGTATGTTTGTACGTCCAGAGCAGGTGGCAGATCTAGTGGCCAAACACGAGGCGTTGGTGAAGGTGCGCTTGCAGGTAATGCAAATAGACGGCCAAGATAACTTGCAAGTGTTGTGTGAAAGCAAAGACCTATCCTCAGAAGCTAGCGCCCTAATTACTGATGGCGTGCGCAGTGTATTGCACCTTCGTGGGGAAGTGGTTTTGCAGGCAGTAGGTAGTTTGCCTAACGATGGTATCGTCATTCACGACCAACGCGACCATTAGGCAAATGCAGCTAGCTCAATACCGAGTAAAGATAGTAACTAACACAGTTGATGGCATATAGGCCTACTATGGGCAGTGTGTTGGCGCGGGCAATGCGACTGCCGCTAATGTTGTAATTGCCCTGCATGGCCAGCAAAGTGCCTGAAACTGGGTTAATAGAGCTGCCTAAGCCCCACGCTGATAAAAACGTCATCGCCAACAAGTTTGGGTCTGGCTCTAGTGTGAGTAATAGCGGAGCAATGACCGCCATGATCATAATCACATGCACACCCAAGCGCGCAGCGATCAAGCAACAGCCTAAAGTTAAGCTTGCCTCTAGTGGGCCATAATAGCTAAAAGGTAGCCATGGTGGCATCACTTTAAAGAGCGCCCCCAAACCAATAGCAAATACACCAGCAGCCAAAAATAATGTAATTTCGTTGTGCATATTGGCCAACCGACTCACTATGTGGCTATGCAATTGCTTTGATCGACCCTCGTAGGTTAATACCGCAATCACCAGCACCGGCGCGCTAATGGCAATAATTTGCGTGATGGCAATGGCGGGCCAAACATCATGGGCAATAATTACAGCTACTGCTAAAAGTGTGGGCAAAACCAGATTTCGCCCTTTCAGAGGGTAGCCTGTCAGCTGTGATTCTGGGCCTTGGTTTAGCCAATAAAGCATGGCTAAACAAATAACTCCCATGGGTGCGCCCACGCTCATCACCGCCAACAGACTCATGTTTGGCACCAGGCTTAAAGTGTAAGCCATGGCAGCAAAAAAAGGTGACCAAAGAGCACACACTGCAAAATTAATGGTGAGCAGGCTGGCAGTGCGGGTATCTATCTTGCGGCTTTCGCTAAGCTTTTCTGCAATGATCAATAATGCGGAGATGTTGATAATGGCGCTAAAAAAGTGCCCTGAAGCAAGGGTGCTAATAAGGCCCTTTTTTCCTACTGGAGGCAATCTTTTTTTGCTGCGTTTAGAAGGTGTTGCGATAAGGCTCAAAAAGCTCACAGCTGCAAGCATGGCTAATAGTTGAGTATTGCTATTAATAAGCTTGTAAAGTGGCGTAGAGGCGCCTTCAAGGAGGCTGTAGCCCAGGCCACAAAGCCCGACACCAATCAGCACCATAGACTGCACCAAAGATCGGTGAGCAAGTAACTTAAAAGACGATAAGGCAAAGATCCACAACAACACACCTGCAACAGGGTAAAGGGGAGGAAAGGCCAAAGCTAAGACGCTTAAAAAAGCACCCGCAGCTAAACTATAGCCACGTAATAGGGGCGTCAATGCGTGGCTCTGGGTATGCCAATCTTACTCAAAGTCACTTGTTCGCGTGTCACTAGGCTGTGCCAAATAGGCTGTGCTAGCATGCGTTCAAAATAGGCAGCCAATGTGGGCCAAGTGGCTGCATCAATGCGCTCCCCCCCGTGCATAAAGCTAATCATTTGGCTGGTAATAGCAACGTCTGCTAGAGACAGGCAGTTATCCACAAAGTAATCTTTGCTGCCTAGTTGGCTTGCAAGGTAGTCTAACAGTGGAGGAATGTGCACAGATAAGGCTTCTTGTATGCGCTTTTCATCGGCTACCTTACCTGCCGCCACTTTGAGCACCCTTTGTTGAAACACCATAAACGTTAGCCATGGCGCCAATTCATAGTCTGCAAATTTTTCTAACCAACGCATATGTGCTCTAGACTGAGCATTGGTGGGCACCAAAGGTGTTAGGTCGTCGTGGTCTAAGGTTTCAATCAGGTAATTACATACAATGCTAGAGTCAGCCTGGCACCAATGATCATCCTGTAGCACAGGGATGCGTTTTAACGGACTAATGCTTACAAAATCGTCTGGCATCGAGCCAGGCACGACTATTTTGAGCTTATATTTAGTTTTAGACAGGGCTAATAAATACATCACTTTGCGCACAAACGGAGAAAGTGGTGCGCCATGAAGGGTAAGGGCCATGAGGGTCATCCAAAAAAAACAGAGGTACCATTGTGTCTGAGGAGGCGCGCAAACTCAAATAGTTTACTTATATATTGCTAAGTTCCAATGAATTACTAAGTGATTGAAATAAACACACTATTTTTCAAATTAGTGCTTGACAGAAATCAGCTCAATCACTAATATGCGCACTCCAGTTTGGTACGGCCAACAGGCAATATCAACCGCGAATGTGTCCCGTTCGTCTAGTGGTCTAGGACACTGCCCTTTCACGGCGGTAACAGGGGTTCGAACCCCCTACGGGATACCACTATTTTTTGGAATGCAGTTGTAAGTGAGTCGTTTTAATAGGCTTCTGGCTTATAACTGCAAGCCTAAATAGTAAAGGTTAATCACAAGCCTTCAACAAGTGATATGTAGCGGGAATAGCTCAGTTGGTAGAGCACGACCTTGCCAAGGTCGGGGTCGCCGGTTCGAATCCGGTTTCCCGCTCCATTTTTTCTAAAGATTTAACATCACACTTTTATTACCCTCAATCTAACGCTGTCTAACAACAACGCGCATGATGTATTTTAGTGTTTAATATTTAGCATTAATTACAAAATACCCAAAATTACACTACATATGCTAATTTTAAGTTGACATAATCCAGCAAAATCAATAATATGCGCCCACTCTTTACAGAGCTATAGCGTCCCGTTCGTCTAGTGGCCTAGGACACTGCCCTTTCACGGCGGCGACAGGGGTTCGAACCCCCTACGGGATGCCAGTAATAACGCTTTGTAAAACTAGAGTTTAGGGTCATAATAGCGCAGGCTCATCACACGCCTTAATAAGTGATATGTAGCGGGAATAGCTCAGTTGGTAGAGCACGACCTTGCCAAGGTCGGGGTCGCCGGTTCGAATCCGGTTTCCCGCTCCAAATTTAGGCCGAATGGCAGAGTGGTTATGCACCGGATTGCAAATCCGCTAACCCCGGTTCGATTCCGGGTTCGGCCTCCACATTTTTACGGGATTCAGTGATCTTTATTACTGCCCTCATTGCACCAATACACGTCTAGTAAATACAAGTGGTTATCCAAACCACTTAGGCGTTATTGCATCTTTTGCACTGATTTCAACTCTGTAAATGCCCCACCAAGGCCCTTAACATGCCTTTTAGCAGTTGCTGTTGCTCTTGGCTATAATTTGCCAACACCGTCTGTTCATGATCCTTGGCCTGGATCAATAGATCAGCCACTAAGGCCCTGCCCTTGGGTGAGATAGTGATCTTAATAGCGCGTTTATCTCCTTCATCTTTGTGCCTTACTAACAGCTTTTCTTGCTCCATTTTAACCATTAGCTTAGACAAAGTAGGCTGCTTAAACAGCACCCTTTGATTGAGTTGGGTAAGCGTTAGGCCGTCTTCATCAGCCAAACTAGCCAGTATACGCCAATAATTTACAGACCAACCTTGGGTTTTAATCTGAAGGTGAAATTGTTCGCTCACCAGGTAGCTAGAGCGTGCCAAAAGGTAAGGCAGGTAGTCATCTATAAAACTTAAAGGTTTGGACATAGGCGTATCTAGATAATCTGTTTTGTTACATAGTAGAGTAGTTGTATTCGTTTTCATATAAAAATGTGTATGCTATGCTGGCAAAAGTGTAATACAAAATGAGATGCGCAAGCATGTTAAATGATCATATTGAAGCGCCTTGGCTTGCAGCCTTTGAGCACACCTTAGGCTTGTGTGGTTTGGTGGCAGGAGATTCTGTAGCCATACTTTCAGAGACCCAGTCCAGAGATATTCTCTTGCAGCTGGCAGAGCTTGCCTTAGTGCGCATGGGTTGTCATGCATTCCATGTGCGCATCCCTACGCCAGCATCTAATGCACCAGTACCAGTGCGCTCTACTGGAGCCTCTAGCGTGCTCCAAAATGCAGGCCCTGTGATCACAGCCTTAGCAGGCAGTACCCTGGTGTTAGATTGCACCGTAGAGGGCTTGCTGCATGCGGTAGAGTTGCCACAAATACTGCAAGGTGGCGCACGGGTGCTAATGGTGAGTAATGAACACCCAGAAATACTCACCCGCCTAAGCCCAGATCCAACCCTCACGCCCAAAGTGAAAGCCGCAGCAAAGCTGTGCAAACAAGCTAGCACCATGCAGGTGACTTCAGAAGCAGGCACGCACCTCACCATAGATCTACAAAACGCACCCACTGCTGGCGTATGGGGCTACACCGATAGGCCAAGCACCTTGGCACATTGGCCTGCAGGCATTGTGGTGTGTTTCCCCAAACAAGGCAGCACCAATGGCACTTTAGTGTTGGATGCAGGTGACATTAACCTCACCTTTAAGCGCTACTTAGATCGGCCAGTCACCCTTACCATAAAAGACGACTTTGTCACTCACATAGACGGCCAAGGCACCGATGCAGAGCTAATGCGCCGTTACTTTGCTGCTTGGAATGATAAGAATGCCTATGCGGTGTCTCATGTGGGCTTTGGCATGAACCCTAAGGCACGCTATGAAGCACTGGCTATGTATGACAAACGAGACACCAACGGCACTGAGCTGCGGGCATTTGCTGGCAATTTTCTGTTTTCCACAGGCGCTAATGAATCTGCAGGGCGCTATACCGAAGGGCATTTTGACTTACCCGTGCGCAACTGCACTATTCACCTAGATGATTATTGTGTGATTGAGCGGGGCCAACTGCAAGGAGACTTTATATGAGCTGGAGCTATGTGAAAAGTGGTACGCAAGGCCAAGTGTTAGTGTGTTTGCATGGGATGGGCGGCAACGCCAATGCCTTTGCCCCCCAACTAAAAGGTGTGGATAGTCTAAGCCAGCACATGCAAGTGTGGAGCCTAAACCTACCTGGCTATGGCAGCAGTGCTCCATTGCCAGTGATGGACTGGGACTGCTTAGTGGCGGGTTTAAAACAATTTCTAGATCAGCACCAATTGCACAAGGTGTATCTACTAGGCCATTCTTTTGGTGGCATGCTAGCGCAAGCCTTTGCTGCACAGCATCCTAGCTATCTGGCAGGGCTTATCTTGTATTCTACCAGCGCAGCCTTTGGCTCTAATGATGGTGCTTTTCAACAGCGGTTTATAGACTCAAGGCTCACGCCATTAGATGAAGGCCAAAGCATGGCGCAGCTGGCGCCTGGCCTAATAAAGCCTTTGCTTTCCAAAGCTTGCGCGCCACACGCCAGGCAAAAGGCGATAGAGTGCATGGAGCAAGTGCCAAGCCACACTTACAGACAAGCCATTAAATGCATCAGTGTGTTTGATTATCGGCAAAACCTACCCCATTTAAAGCTGCCTACTTTATTGCTAACCGGCGCCGAAGACACTATGGCCAGCGCAGCCATGATGAAACGGCTAGCTAGTAAAATAGCATGGTCTAAACTGTGCGTGTTACCCAACGCAGGGCACCTAGCAAACGTAGAACAACCGCAACTGTTTAACCAGCAGGTGAAAGTCTTTATTGGGCTGTTATCCACCACCACATGAAGCCATATCCAAAACACACCGACACCTGAAAAGGAGCTGCATATGCAAGCTGATAAACCTATGTTCGACGCTAAAGCGTGGCAACTCACTAGCCAACAACAAGACCTTACCGCTAGGGCTAGGCACATAGGGCAAACTAAGTTTGCTGCCAGAGCCGCTGATTACGATGCTAGAGCAGCATTTCCTACAGAAAACTATGAAGATTTGTTTGACGCCAACCTAATGGGCATTTGTATTCCCAAAGAAGATGGAGGAGAGGGAGCTAGCTTTTTAACCTATGCGCTAACTGCCGCTGAAATAGGTCGCTATTGTGGAGCCACAGCACTCACCTGGAACATGCACGTGTGTTCTACTCTTTGGAGTGGCCTGCTGACTGATGATTTGGAAATGGACCAAGCAACGCGAGCCACCCATAAACAAAACCGCGCGGTGCATTACCAGCGCATACTTAAAGAACGAGCCATCTATTCCCAGCCTTTTTCAGAAGGCAGCTCCGCAGCAGCTGGCGCCAAAGCATTTGCAACTATTGCCCTAAAAGTGCCAGGGGGATGGCGAGTGAATGGCAAAAAAATCTTTGCATCCCTAGCTGGACATGCCAACTACTATGGCATTTTATGCACTGAAACTACAGACGAAAACACCCAGCTTAGCCGCAGCAATACCATCTATTTGGCTGTGCCAGCCACCTCACAAGGGGTGACAGTGGAAGGCACATGGGACCCAGTAGGCATGCGTGGCACAGTGTCGCGCACGCTTATTTTTGAAGACGTGTTTGTGCCAGACAATGCAACACTAATGCCAGCAGGTATTTATTTTCAGGCAGCCAAGCGCTGGCCACACATGTTTATGACACTGACACCTAGCTACATGGGCATTGCCCAAGCAGCTTACGACTTTACCGTGAAGTATCTTAGAGGCGAGGTAGAAGGCACAGGCCCTGTAAAACGCCGCCAATTTGCTACCAAACAAATCGCCGTAGCACAAATGCGCATCATGTTAGAACAAACCAAAACACTATGGTTTCAATCCATGAAGGAAGCCTGCGCAAACCCTAGTAAAGACCAGCTCATGCGAGCGTGGGCAGGGCAATACACTACCATGGAAAATGCCAACGAAATAGCACAGCTGGCTATTCGCACCTGTGGGGGGCAGTCCATGCTTAAAACCCTACCGCTGGAGCGCTGGTATCGCGACAGCCGATGCGGCTCGTTAATGCTGCCTTGGACAGCAGAGCTATGCCTAGACATGCTAGGTAAAGGCTGCCTGTATGAACGTGGCGAGACCGACGATTAATGGACAATATATCCAATTGGATTGATGCTCACGCGCGCTTTACCCCCAACAAGCTTGCCATCATTTATCAACAACGCCAGTGCACCTATGCAGACCTAGCTCAAGCGATCAGTGCTAACGCCAAAATGCTAAAGCAGTCCCTAGGCATAGGGCGTGGTGACCGTGTGGCTTACTTGGGCCTAAATGACATTGAGCTTATTAGTGTGTTGTTTGCCTGTGCTAGGTTAGGTGCTATTTTTGTACCCCTTAATTGGCGGCTTGAAACACCCGAATATGATTATATGTTGGCTGATGCTAGCCCCAAAGCATTACTTGTGACACCAGACTTTCAGCAGCAAGTAGCAAGCCTGGCCCCAGCGCACCCTGCCTGTGCCTTTGTGCTACAAGATACGCAATTACAGCAACACCAACAGCAGCCCAGCAAAAGCCTGTTAAACGCTCATCTATGGCGTTCTTACAGTGCTTTGCTGCAAAGTGTGGCAAACCAGGCAAGTAAGGTCAATCACGCAAATCTAGACCTAAGCGCACCAGTGCTCATCGTTTACACATCGGGCACTACAGGCTACCCCAAAGGGGCAGTGTTAACTCAAAACGCCTTGTTTTATAACGCCCTAAACAGCCAGCACATGCACCAGATGACAAGCAGCGACACCATATTGACCGTGTTGCCCATGTTTCATGTGGGTGGGCTTAATATACAAACCCTACCCGCGCTATATGTAGGCGCCACAGTGCTTTTACACGCACGCTTTGACCCTCAGGATACCCTGGCAGCCATCCAGCAACAAAAGCCCAGCCTCACCGTGCTAGTGCCTGCCACACTATGGGCGATGCTGGCCCAGCCGCATTGGCTCACCACAGACTTATCTAGCCTGCGCAGCATTACTAGTGGGTCATCACTGGTACCTACAGACCTTATCGCAGCCGTCACCAGCCGTGGGTTGCCAGTGCAACAAGTGTATGGGCTCACAGAAACCTCTCCCATTGCGGTGTATCAAACAGCGCAACAGGCCAAAACACGATTTCATAGCACAGGCTTAAGTGCCTTACATTGCCAAATGAAGCTTACAGGGCCAAAAGGTCTGCCAGTAGCGTTAGGCGAAGTGGGGCATATCCTTATCAAAGGCCCCAATGTGTTATTTGAATACTGGGGCAATCCAGAAGCCACCGCTTTAGCCCTTCAAAATGGCTGGTTTGACACAGGCGATCTAGGCCATTTAGACGTGGATGGCCACCTAATAGTGGATGACAGAGCCAAAGACATGATCATATCGGGTGGGGAAAACATCTACCCAGCCCAGCTTGAAGGTCACCTACATGGTTTAGATGGCGTCATAGAGGCAGCCGTAGTGGGCCGAAAAGACCCAAAGTGGGGCGAAACCCCCATTGCTTTAGTGGTGCTAGCGCCAAAAAGCACATTAAATAGCGCAGCTATATTACAAAGCTTTGTAGGGCAGCTGGCCCGTTTTAAGCACCCAAGTGAGGTGGTTTTTATACCAAAATTGCCTCGAAATGTGATGGGGAAAGTGCAAAAGTTTTTGCTACGCGAGATGATTGACAGCCAAGAGACAAAGTGAACAACAAATAACGTCTAATATATAGAAAATAACGCTTTTTTACTTTACTTTAACGGCCCAAAGTGTAAAATGCTGTTCCGCATAACACGTCGAAAAAGAACTTTTTTCGGTAGTAAAAGCGCAGGTAGCAATCTCAGCATTACTACCAACAATGCAAAGGCTAAGTAGCTTTGCAGGGAGTGTATTTCTAACACCCCCAACCTCAGCAGGACCATTGCCCGGATGGTGAAATTGGTAGACACACAAGACTTAAAATCTTGCGACTTAACGGTCGTGCCGGTTCGATTCCGGCTCCGGGCACCATCTTTTCTTCTTATAAATCAATATCTTAAAACCCTTCCTCTATTTTAATTAATACTTTGTACTTTGGTTTTTATCCAAAAGTAGACGTATGGTAGACAGGCTGGACTTATTTTTTCGTACACTCAAATAATCCATGGTAGAAAGCTTATCACTATATGCATGGTTGTATTTTATGACAAGACAACAAATATTT
>Ga0308007_10000288_pt1 | contig 23151 bp, 25 predicted proteins | sample Neamet71_FD_203152 | JGI IMG/M metagenome (GOLD analysis project Ga0308007, IMG submission 203152) | Marine microbial communities from water near the shore, Antarctic Ocean - #71 | ecosystem: Environmental > Aquatic > Marine > Unclassified | place: Southern Ocean | collected 2014-06-07
GTGGTTTCAACAGGTGCTCCTGCTTCTCCCTCTACACAACAGGCTCCTTTGCATGCACTTAAATTACAGACAAAATCCTCTGTTATTATTTCTTCCGAAACAATTGTGTTTTCTATTTGAAACATAAATTGATAAAAAATTAAATAAAAAAATTCTTCTCAAATTTAAAATAATTTATTGCTATAAATAATTTTAAACTGAATTACATTTGTAAAAAATTAACCGAATGTTTATACTCAAAGAAATTCTTACTGCAAGCATGGTTTTGTTTGCTGTAATTGATATCGTTGGGAGTATTCCTATAATTATAAGTTTAAGAGAAAAAGCAGGACACATTCAGTCGGAAAAGGCCTCAATTGTGTCAGCCCTGATAATGATTGCTTTTTTGTTTATTGGCGAACAGATTTTGTCACTTATTGGTCTTGATGTAAATTCATTTTCTGTTGCTGGATCTCTCATTATTTTATTTATGGCGCTAGAGATGATCTTAGGCATTACACTGTTTAAAGAAGAACCACCTGAAGTTGCCTCAGTTGTTCCATTGGCTTTTCCAATCATTGCTGGAGCTGGAACGATGACCTCATTATTGTCACTTCGTGCGGAATATGAAATGATTAATATTATCGTTGCCATTGTAATAAATATTTTGATTGTTTATATAATTTTAAAGACATCAGGGAGACTACAAAAGATATTGGGCAAAACCGGCATCAGTATTATTCGAAAAGTATTTGGGATTATTTTGCTTGCAATTGCAGTAAAACTTTTCGCCACGAATGTTGGAAAAATGGTTGGTTATTAATTCCTCTAAAATTTAGTTATATGAAAATATTATTACAAATATTTATGGTTGTCGCCTTAATTATGTCAGGCTTCAATTTATTTCAAATCGATTGGAAAATCCCTTTTGATGGGAAAAGCATCGTCGCCGTGATTGGTGTAGTTGCTTCTTTGAGCGCATTTCTACTTTTATTGATTTTAAGAATTTCAAAAAAAATATCAGACAAAATCAAAAATCAATAGTGAGTTCCAGACTATCTAGAGACTGAATTGCTTGTTTTATGAACTCATCATTTTGGTTGTTGATCCTGTTGTAGGCATTGTCTCCCAAAAGTTGAAATCCAATATAGGCTTTAATGGAGCTGATTGCAATACTTTTATCGGCATTATTGAGTTGCATTCCGTTTTTTTCTAGGTGTTCTTTAAGCCCTTTGTACCATTCCAACTCATCAATAATTTGTCCATTGAGAAGGTCGTCTTCACTCAGTTTTTTATATTTCCCCCGATCCTCATCTAATCTATTAAACACAAAGCTATTTACCAAACTTGACTTTAACACATAGGTATTCCATTGTTCTTCTTCTGACTTATTATTTGGAATATAAACATCAGGAATGATTCCACCACCGCCATAGACAGTTCTCCCTTTAGGTGTTTTAAATGCAAGGCTGTCAGCAATAGGGATTTTTTTTTCGTCAGCCATTTCACCATTTTCAAACCGCTGGCTTAAACCGCTATAATAAGTCTCACGGTTACTCCCGTAAGGCTTCTGAATTGATCTTCCAGTAGGGGTGAAGTAGCGCGCTGTGGTCAGCCTGATGGCATCTCCGCCTCCGAGTGGCATTTGTTGTTGCACCAATCCTTTTCCAAAAGTTCTCCTTCCAATCACCCATCCTCTATCATTGTCCTGAACTGCACCAGCAACAATTTCACTTGCTGAAGCTGACTGACCGTTGGTTAAAATGACCAACCCCCCTTCCTTAAAAATGCCCGACCCTGTGGCAAACGATCGTTCTTTTTTTCCTTTGTTGGTTTGGGTCATTACGATGGTCTGATCTTTGTCTAAAAAGGTGTCAGAGATTTCTCTTGCCGCCGAAAGATAACCTCCAGGATTATCTCTTAAATCCAAAATCATTTTTTTCATCCCACCCGCCAATAAGCTTTTTGTAGCGGACTCAAATTCTTCATAGGTCGTTTGAGAAAACCGATTGATTTTTATGTAGCCAACATTATTCGCTAACATATAATAAGATTCAACGCTTCTAAGTGGAACTTTACCTCTTTTGAGGTCGATGTTTAAGGTTTTATTTTTTGACTTTCGAAAAATTGTCAATGCTACTTGAGTGTCTGAGGGACCTTTCAGTATTTTTATGATACGCTCGGAAGCATAATTTTTTTGATATAAGGTGTCATTGTCTGCAATTAAAATTTTATCTCCCGCAAGAATCCCTGCCGCTTCACTGGGTCCCCCTTCAAGTACTCTTAAAATTGAAACAGTATCTCTAATCATAAAGAAGCTTACCCCAATTCCTTCAAAATTACCTTGCATATTTTCGGCAATAGATTGTCTTTGAGAAGCAGGAATATATACAGAATGCGGATCTAATTTATTAACAATATCTTCGATGACTTTACCGACCAAACTATCGGTGTCTACCTCGTCAACATAATCATTAGAAATATATTCAAGTAGTCGATCTAAACGCTCAGTATTGAGAGATCTGAAAGGATTGAATTGCCTAGGAATCTCTTTGCTCCCGACTAAATATCCGATGCCAATTGACAACAGCACAATGGCGAATAGGTAAAGGTCGTTTTTTTTCATATTCATTTCGTCGAGGCGACAGATTTACTCATTCAAAAGGAAGGTGGGTAAGAATTACCCCCGCCTTATCTAAAAACGCTAACCCTGAAGTGTCTTTGTATGATTTGGCATAGACCACTCTTTTTATTCCTGACTGGTGGATTAACTTACTACATTCTTTACAGGGAGAGAGTGTGATATATAATGTTGCGCCAATACAAGACTGGGTGGAGGCAGCGACTTTTAAAATGGCATTGGCTTCTGCATGAAGAACATACCATTTAGTGTAGTGTTCTTCATCTTCACAAACATTTTCAAAACCTGTGGGAGTTCCGTTATATCCATCCGAAATTATCATGCGATCTTTTACGATCAATGCCCCTACTTTTTTTCTTTGACAGTGAGAAAGCTCTCCCCAAGTATTCGCCATTTTTAAATAGGCAGAGTCGTATTTTTTTTGTTTTTCTAAAGCCATTTTGACTAATATAAAGATTTTTTAAATGAAAGTTGAAAAATAATTTAAAATGGGATATTACTTAATGTCATTCTAATGGCTTCTGACAATACCATCGCTGCGATGATCCACTGCCATTTTTGTGAATTAAACTTTAGAACTTTAAGAACGATAAAATTAATTGCAATCATTATGACTACGATCATTAATTGTGCAAACTCAACCCCAAGCGCAAACTCTAATAGTGCCAATATTGCATCACCATCAAAGATGATCTGGGAAAAATATTTAGCAAAACCAAGTCCGTGGATGACTCCAAAAAACAAAGTAATTCCGTTGAATTTCCATCCAGTCGAGAAGGAGTGTTTTTTATTAAAAAGAATGGACAAACAAGTCAATCCGATTGTAATTGTAATTAAAAACTCTACCCAACTCTCTTCAGCTTTAATCCAATCGAAATAAGATCCAATCAATGAAACAGAGTGTCCAAGCGTAAACAAACTCACCCAAAGAAGTAGTTTTTTCCAATCCCTGAACTGAAAAGGTAAACTCAAAGCAATTAGGAAATAAAAGTGATCCAAACCATTCCAGTCTGTAACATGATTAAAACCCAGATTTAGATAAAACCAAAAAATATCCATTATTGTTTTTTATTTACGCTTTTTCATGATTATTTCATAAGCTTTCCGAACCGCTCTAAATTTCTCTTCTGCTCCCTTTACCATCGCTGGATCACTACTTCTCAGTTTGTCTGGATGGTATTTTTTGACCATTTTTCTATAAGCACTTTTCACCTCATCCACTGTGGCAGTTGGTTGAACTTCCAGAATTTTATAAGCATTGTCCGCGTTTTTAATGAACATTGCTTTAATACTTTCCACATCTAGTTGACGCAGCTTTAGGGAGGCAGCGATTTGAGATAATTTATACAATTCGGAACTAGAAATGCTTCCATCAGCATTGGCAATTCCGAACAAGAAATGAAGAATCTGAAGTCGGGTTTCATATTGAGTTTTTTGCACAAAAACCTGAGCCAATTGATCCAAATGTTGGGTTTCTTGTTTTATCTGAGCATTGAAAGTCTTAAATATTGAATCGGCTTTTTCTTTGCCGTATTGTGTGATGAAAAAATTCCGAACAAAGGTCAATTCTTTTTCCAGTATTTTACCATCAGCTTTAATGATTAGGGCCGAAAGAGCGAGAAGATTTAACTCAAATTTTTCAGGATTAATGGATCTATTCAATGAGGAAAACTTTATTGAGCCCTTTCTGAGCAGCTCAATAAAACTTCCGATAAAAAAACCCAATATTGCTCCTGGAAACCTTAAAAAAGAATACCCCAGAAAGGCTGCTAGCCATTTGATCATTTGGAACTAATTTTTAGAATAGCAAAGATACAAATGTCTTTAAAAGAATGGCTTTTAGATAGGTCTAAAAACAGTAGGTTTTTCTATATTTGAAAAAAAATAGTTATGTATCCACAAGAAATTGTAAAACCGATGAAAGAGGAGTTGACAATGATTGGGTTTGAAGATTTATTGTCTGCTCAGGATGTCGAATCTGCATTATCCAAATCAGGAACAACACTTGTAGTGGTTAACTCTGTTTGTGGATGCGCCGCTGCGAATGCCCGCCCAGGAGTTAGGTTTTCTCTTACTAATGAAAAAACGCCAGACCACTTGGTTACTGTTTTTGCAGGAGTAGACAGAGATGCTACTGACACAGCACGTAGCAAGATGATTCCCTTCCCACCTTCTTCACCGAGTCTTGCATTGTTTAAAGACGGCGAATTGGTTCATATGGTAGAGCGTCATCACATCGAAGGTCGTCCGGCAGAAATGATTTCGGAAAACCTTAAGGAAGCTTATGACGAGTTTTGTTCATGAAAGTAAATTTCGTAATCTAGAATTTTACATTAATCACATTGTCGTGAAAAAAATTAGTTCGTTATTTCTCACGGTGGTGTTTTATTTTATGTTTGGTACTTTATTGCTGATTTTCCATCCAATTCAGCTATTATCCCTAAAATTTTTAGGATATAATTCTCACAAAAAATCAGTTGATTTTCTCAACTTTTTGGTGTTAAAATGTCTTAATTTTTTTGGCACAAGATTTCAAATTATAAACAAACATGAATTGCCCAAGGACGCACCCCTTATTTTTGTTGCTAACCATCAAAGCACCTATGAAATTCCTCCAATAATTTGGTATTTCAGAAAACACCACCCCAAATTTATAAGTAAAATGGAACTTGGTAGGGGAATCCCTAGTGTTTCTTTCAATTTACAAAATGGAGGGTCTGTTTTGATTGATCGAAAAAAGACAGAAGAATCGATTAATAAGATAAAGAGTTTTGCTCAAAAAGTGAATCGTAAAAAATGGTCTGCTGTCATTTTTCCTGAGGGGACAAGAAGTAGGGATGGCAATCCTAAAAAATTTCAAAGAAAGGGATTGATGACTTTAATTGAAAATATACCAGACGGACATGTCGTTCCTGTTAGCATTAATAATTCATGGAAGTTTGCAAAGTATAAGTATTTTCCTTTACCAATAGGGGTAAAACTCACTTTTAAATTACACCCGATAATTACGTTAAGCGATGGGTATGAAGTAAATGATTTGATTGATGAAATAGAGAAAACAGTTCGCTCTGGAGTGGTAGTAAACTAAAAATTCGGTTTTCTTTTTTCTAGAAAAGCTTTAACCCCCTCTTTAAACTCTTCTGTGCCAAAACAATTTGAAAACTGATCCATTTCTACATTAAAACCTGCAGCTGTTTGATCTGATGCATTAACTGCAGTAATAGCTTTATTAATTGCATTTGGTGAGTTTTTAAGTAGGTTTCCAGCAATCAAAGCTGCTTTTGATAAGAGCTTTTCCCCAGAGACAACATGGGTTACTAATCCCAATTCGAGCGCACGTTTTGCGCCGATCATTTCACCCGTTAAAATCATTTCCATTGCATTTCCCTTTCCAATCAATTGAGGCAGTCTCTGGGTGCCTCCATACCCAGGAATAATTCCTAAAGAGACTTCAGGAAGTCCCATTTTTGCATGAGTGGCAGCAATTCTAATCTGACAAGACATGGCGAGTTCTAATCCTCCGCCAAGTGCATATCCATTGATGGCAGCAATAACGGGCTTTCCTATTTTCTCAATAAAGTTGAAGACCTTTTCGTTTCCATGCTGAGACAAATCTCGTCCTTCTAGTTTGTTAAAAGATGAAAACTCAGTAATGTCAGCCCCTGCCACAAAAGCTTTGCTTCCACTCCCTGTTAGTACAATCACTTTAATAGCCGGATCGGCTTTAAAGGCTGTAAATCTCTCATTCAATTCAGATAAAAGGGCTTTGTTGAGCGCGTTTAGTTTTTCTTCTCTATTTATTTTCAACCAGGCGATACCATCCTGGAATTTAACCAAAGTCATCGAGTAATCCAAACTTTATAAATTTAATGTTATTGAAAAAGTAGTTCCTTTTTCTCCTGTTTTATAATCAATTTTCCCACCATGCGAATCGATGATATTCTTCACAATTCCTAGTCCTAAACCCATACCTTTGCTCTTTGTCGTAAACTTGGGTTCAAACACCTTTTTTTGTATCGAATCAGGAATTCCATTTCCATTATCAATGAAATAGATTTTAACTTCGGTATTAAGAACTTCTATTTTCACCTTTACTTTAGCCGTCTTTCCCTGGGGTACCGCCTGAATAGCATTTTGAATTAAATTAGTGATTACTCTAATCCATTGCGTTCTGTCTAATTTAACCATCACAACGGGTTTAGAAGTTTTAAAGTTAATTTTATTTTTCTCAAAAATTTCTAAAGACCTTCTGGTAACTTCAACCAAATCTGAACTAACCAATTTAGGAAGTGGTAGGGTAGCAAAGTCTGAAAAAGCATTTGCAACATTACTCATCGTGTCAATTTGTTCAATCAGAATTTGAGAAAACTCTTCAATTTTACTCTTATTATCAAGGTCTTTTTCAGAAAATTTTCTTTGAAAACTTTGAACCGTTAAACGCATTGGAGTCAATGGGTTTTTTATCTCATGAGCCACTTGTTTTGCCATCTCTTGCCACGCTTGTTCCCTTTGGTTTTTTACCAAGAGTTCGGCACTGCTTTCGATGTCGTCAATCATTTTATTATAAGAATTGATTAAACTCGAAATTTCTCTTGTTGCGTTTTTAAGATGTATTTTTTCATTTTGTTTTAACAAACCCGTTTGGTCGATTTTCATACGAATCGTTTCCAAAGAACGTGAGATGTATCGCGAAATAAAATAGGCTAAAATAATAGCAAAGACCAGCATCAACAGATAGATCTGATAAAGACTTTGCAAAAAAGTACTCAGTTCGTTTTCTGAAAAAGAAACATCTTCAAAGTAGGGAAAAAACAACAGAGCGAATGGCTTGCCATTGTTGTCTTTTAATAGACTATAAGAAGATTGAAACTTACCAATTTCATCATTATTTTGCTCTAAGAGTCTGCCTTCAAAATTATTCTGGATCTTCTCAACAAGCTCTTGTTGAAGGATGTAATTGTTAGCGATAATTTTTAGTGGTAAAAAAGAGGTGAATAATGGCTTTCCTTCAAGATCAAATAGCGAAAAATTTACTTTGTGAATTTTTATTATTGCGCTAAAATCATTCTCAAAATCAGACCAAACAGGGTTAGGTTTGTTGATCAATCTATTTTTATCGACTAAATAATTGATTTGACTCCTCAACTGATTTTCCTTTCGGTTAAGTCTGAAAAGGTTGTAGTCTTTGGACTCATTCTTATATTGAAAAAAAGTCGCTCCTAGAATCAAAAGACAAGCAAGAAGCACTAGCAGAATCATCGAAATGAAAATCTGGGTTCTTAATGATATCTGTCTTAATAAAGGTGCCATTTGATTAACGATTCTTCAATTAATTTTTAGATCTATATTTTTTATATAATTTAATTCCCAACGCAAGAAAAATGATAAGGCCCATCATTCCTCCAAAGGCAAATACCCAGTGGATACTGCTTTTCAAAATCGCTAAAAAAACAATGGCAAACAAAAACAGCGTTGCTCCTTCATTCCATAACCTCATGAAATTTGAAGAATAATTTATAATGTTTTTTTGTAATTGTGAAAATATTTGATGTGTTTTGAAATGATATAAAATTAATAAAAAAACAAACCCCAGCTTAATGAGCATCCACGACTGGGAAAGCCAGCTAGGCATAAGAATTAGCAACCATATAGCAAATGTAGTCGCTAGAATTGCAGAAGGCCAAGTGATGATGTACCATAACCGTCGGGCCATTAGTTTGAGTTGTTTTTCTAAAATTTCCCTTTCAGGAGATTTTTTTTTTGAGGCTTCAATGTGGTAGATGAAAAGCCGAGGCTGGTAAAACAAACCCGCAAACCATGTTATTACAAAAATTAAGTGTAATGATTTAATATAATTGTAATACTCCATAGTTCCACTGGCGCTTTATAGTGTTACAAATTACAAAAACATATTCAATGAATGGGATGTTTTGCTGAGGGATCAAATTAAGTAGATTTTAAATATTTTTTTACCTCAAAAAACAAGAAACATCCTGTAACCAAAGCCGCTAAAAACTCCGCAACGGGAAAGGCTAGCCAGACCCCATTAATTCCCATGAATTTAGGAAAAATATAGAGCAGTGGAATAAAGAAAAATCCCTGACGTGTTAAAGTCAATAAAAGTGCGGGAAGTGCTTTTCCGATGGCCTGATAATAGGCTGCACCGATCAGTTGAATTCCCACAATAGGAGTTGCTGCAAAAACCCAACGGATTGCAGAAGGCGCTTGAGATAAAACCAGTGGATCTTCCGTAAAAACCCTTCCGATGGATTCTGAAAAGATATTTATTAAAATAAAAATTAGCGTAGCCAATGAGGTAGAATAGATCAATGCCGTCCGAATTACTTTTTGAACACGGTCTTTGTTTTTTGCGCCAAAGTTAAATCCAGCAATGGGAATAAAGCCTTGAGTAATTCCCAACACAGGGAACAGCGAAAACATTAGTAATCGGCTAATGATTGCATAAATTGCAACAACAGAAGAGCCTCCTAGGCTGTATAGCAGGTTATTGACAAGTAAGATTGAAATGCTCAAAACGCCCTGTCTTGCTAGGGTTACAAATCCCAATGCTCCAATTTCTTTTGTAATTTTTAAATCAAGTTTAAAGTCAGTAATTTTTAAAAGAAGCTCTGATTTTTTTGAACTAAAAAAAAAATATATATAAAGTGCACAGACACCATAAGACAAAGTAGTTGCCCAAGCAGCTCCTGTCATTCCGTAATCTAAAACATAAATAAAAACATAATCTAAAATTAAGTTGGAGACTGAGGGAAGCATCATTGCATACATTGCATAATTTGGTTTACCCTCTGCTCGGATCACGTTATTTCCCATCATACAATATCCCAATATTGGAACCCCATAGAGAAGAATTTTATAATATACCTTGGCCGGTTCAAAAAGTGGTCCTTTTCCTCCAAACAAGGGGATGATTGAATCGACAAACCACAAGCCGAAGATCATTAAACTGACTGTGAAAAGAAGTGTAAGAATGATTTGATTCCCAAAAGTTTTAGTCGCTTTTGGCAAGTTATTATTCCCTAATGAGCGAGAAATTATTGAGCCTCCTCCCAGCCCAATTGCCATTCCTAATGCAGCAATGAAAAAGGAAACAGGCAGCACAACATTGATTGCGGCTATTGCATTGGAACCAATCCATCGTCCAACAAAAATGGTGTCAATTAGAATATTTAAAGACATTACGAGAATGCCAATAGAAGCAGGAACTGCTTGAGTAATTAATAATTTTGGAATAGGTTGAGTGCCGAACAAGGCAGAATTTTTCTTCATTTTAGCTTTCGATTTCGGCAAGTGCCCATTCATCGATCCATCTGCTCATGACATTTACCCATGCTGGTCTGTCATTAATGCAAGGAATGACATGAAGCTTTTCGCCTCCTTTTTCTTCAAAATCTTCTGCAGCTTCCATTCCTATTTCCTCGAGTGTCTCAAGACAATCTGACACAAAAGCAGGAGTTGCAATCGCTAAATTTTTCATTCCATTTTTCGCAAAACGTGCAACAGTTTGATCCGTATAGGGTTGAAGCCAAGGGTCAACGCCTAGTCTAGATTGAAAGCTTGTGGAAAAAGCCCCATCCTTAAGTTCCAAATACTCGGCCACCTGTCGCGTGGTTTCTTTACATTGATGTCGGTAGCAATATTGATGCGCATCAGATTTGGTTTGACAGCAACTTTTATCCATCTTACAATGAGACTTTGTGATGTCCGATTTTCGGATATGTCGCTCCGGAACTCCGTGGTAGGAAAATAATAAATGTTCCCAATCCTTTCCTTTTAAGTCTTCTTGAATGCTATCCGCCAAGACCCTAATGTAGTCCGAATGGCTGTAAAAAGGAGGAAGAATTGTGAAGGACAGATCAGGATATTTTTCATTTCTAATTTTTTCTGCAAGCACAACGATGGTCTCTGTGGTTGCCATCGCAAACTGGGGATAAAGGGGGATCAGCAGGATCTCGTCCACGCCTTGATCAACTAACTTTTTTATTCCACTTTCGATTGGAAGTGAACCGTAACGCATGGCTAATTCAACAGGAACAGCGACTTGTCTTTGGACCGCTTTTTGAAGTCTCTGAGATAAAACAATAAGTGGAGAGCCTTCTTTCCACCATATTTTTTTATAAGCTTTTGCAGATTGTTTTGGACGGGTATTTAAAATAATACCTTTTACTAAAAAGGTTCTAAATGCTTTGGGTAAATCGATCACCCGCTCATCCATTAAAAACTCCCCTAAATATTTTCTTACGTCTTTCTTTTCGGGACTATCTGGAGAGCCCAGATTGATCATTAAAACTCCTTTCATTCAATATTTTTTACGAAGATACAGACATTAAATATTTTTTTGGTGTGGTCCCAAATTTCTTTTTAAATGCAGATATAAAATGACTAGAAGTACTGTATCCTAGACTAAGACTGATCTCATTGATATTGTCTTGTTTAGTATTCAGCATTCTTCTGGCTTCATTCATTTTGTGATCAAGCAAATAGCCGTAAACCGTTTCACCATAAATCTGTTTAAATCCTTCTTTTAGCTTTTTGATATTCAACCCAATCTCCGAGGATAGCTCATGTAGCGTTGGTGGTTCTGTCATTTGAGCCAAAATGATCTCCTTCGCTTTCCTTATTTTTCTAACATTATCTTCGTCCACCAAAAAAGGGCACTGCTCCGTATTGGTGTCTTCATTCTTGTTAAAAAATAAACTCAACAATTCGTAAATTTTTCCCTTAAAATACAACGACTTCATGCTATCGTGAATTTTGGCTTCTAAAATTTGACTTAACACAACGCTCATTGCTGGACTAAAAGGGTGGGTATTATAATATTTTTTTGAGTTATTTTCTGAATTTAAAAAGTGAATTTCATCGGAATCTTCTGAAAAAAGGCTATGAAATTTTTTAATTGAGATCACAAGGCTTACCATCGAGGAGTCTGGATGTAGATTTAGATTTATGGGAAGCGCTTTCATCGGATTGTACAAAACGATTACGTTTTTCCCTTGAACTGGGAAACTATAGCTTCCTTCGTTGAACTGAAAAACCCCCTCCCCTTTTTGACAAAAGTGAAATTGAATAAATTCTTTACTAACTTCTTTCTTGTGGGATTCATTTTCAAGACTTTCATTCCTGTAACATGAAATGTAAAATCCATTTTCTATTTCAGTAGTTTTCATCGTACTTTTGTCGTTGTTTTTACCACTATCTTATTTAGAAACAATCTAATTTGAAAGCGCTAATTTATTTCAAAAATACTATATTCAAAGGAATTTCAATAATAAATTGACTAAAAAACCTAAGAGGTTATAATTAGTCCTTTTAGCGTTGTTTTTTATAAGATCCTCGTTCTATTTTTACGTTTTAAACATTAAAAACTCTTGAAAAACGGCATCGAATATTTTGTTGTGGGACTTTGTTATAAAAATGCGGATTTGCTAACCCGTGGGAAGTTTACATTGAACAAACAACAAACCAAGCTTTTATTGGAAAAGGCCAAAGCCGATGGGTTAAACGAATTGATTGTTAATTCTACCTGTAATCGCACCGAAATTTATGGTATCGCCCCTGATCCTAATTTGTTAATTTCTTATTTGTGTGAGTTTTCTGACGGTGATTCAGAATGCCTTGTAGACAAGGGATACGTTTTGAAGGGCAAGGAAGCAATTAACCATGTTTTTCGTGTTGGTTGTGGGTTGGAAAGTCAAATTTTGGGAGATTTTGAAATCATTGGACAACTTAAGAAAAGTTTTTATTTTTCTAAAAAACTAAAAATGGTCAATGGTTTTTCTGAGCGATTGGTGAACTCGGTCATTCAGTCCAGTAAAAGAATAAAAACTGAAACCGAGATATCAACTGGAGCTACTTCTGTTTCATTTGCCTCAGTTCAATACATCTTAGAAAACGTTGATGAGGTTTCTCATAAAAACATTTTGCTTTTTGGAACCGGAAAAATCGGTAGAAATACTTGTGAGAATTTGATTAAACACACTCAAAACGAACATGTCGTTTTGATTAATAGAACCGAAGAAAGCGCTCAAAAAATTGCAGGAAAATTTAATCTTATATATAAGAAATTCGATCATTTAAAGGATGAAATTCAGAAGACGGACATTATGATTGTCGCAACCAGTGCCGATTATTTTTCTGTGACTCCTGAGCTAATTAATCCAGAAAAACCTTTATTAATTCTTGATCTTTCTATGCCTTCTAACGTTGACCCTGAGCTAAAAGCAATGGAGTCAGTTACCCTAATCAACTTGGATGAGTTGTCTCAAATGACCAACGCAACACTCGTGAAAAGAAAAAAGATAGTGCCCGTTGCTGAGCAGATTCTTAATGAGGTTAGCACTGATTTTCTCCGTTGGATTGAGCACCGGAAATTTGCACCAACACTCAAGGCTTTAAAAAACAAATTATTGGATGGACACACACAAAACTTTCCTGTACAAGATGATTTTTCTCAAACTGTAAATAGACTAACAGGTCGAGTTGCTAGTTATCTTAAAAAAAATCCTTCTAAAGCGGACGAAATCTTGTCGATGCTTCAGGATTTATATCAATTGGATTCAGAAATTGATGCTTAATAAGACACTAAGAATAGGAACCCGTGAAAGTCAGTTGGCGCTCTGGCAGTCGGAAAATGTTGCCAACTCCCTTAAAAAAATGGGTGCTTCTTCAACGCTTATTAAAATTAAGAGTGATGGAGACACTGACCTTATAATGCCACTTTATGCCATTGGAGTTCAGGGCATTTTTACCAAAACTTTAGACGTTGCACTTTTAGAAAACAGAATAGACATTGCTGTTCACAGCCTTAAAGATGTTCCCACGCAGCTTCCAAAAGGAATTATAATTGCAGCTGTCCTATCGCGAGGAAGTGTCTCGGATGTTTTGTTAAGAAAAAAAGATGTCAATAATCAGAATTTCAATCTCACTATTGGAACAGGGAGTCTGAGAAGAAAAGCACAATGGTTAAATAAGTTTCCTAATTATGAGGTTGACAACCTAAGAGGCAATGTTCAAACGCGCATAGAAAAGTTAAATAAATCCCATTGGCATGGTGCAATTTTTGCAAAGGCTGGCCTAGAAAGAATGGAGCTCTTGGGAAATAATTTTCAAGTTTTAGACTGGATGATTCCAGCACCTGCACAGGGAGCAATTGCTGTTGTTTGTCGTGAGGAAGATACAGAGATTAAGGCACTGCTTAAAAATATTCATTGTAAAACGACATCGATCTGTGTTGGTGTTGAAAGAAAATTCTTAAACATTCTCGAGGGAGGGTGTACCGCTCCCATCGGAGCAATTGCAAAGTTAGAAGGTGAAAAAATGACTTTTACAGTGGGATTGTTTTCCACTGACGGCAAGCAAGCGGTGACCTCAGAAAAGACAGTTAATCTAGATTCTATAGCCGATTTAGCTCAATTAGCAGTCGATGAGTTACTGTCTCAAGGCGGTAAAGCAATTATGGAGGAAATAAAAAATAACCGTTAATATGCGTTTGTTATCCACCAAAATAATAGCTCATTCCTTTAAAGAAAGATTAGTTCTTTACCAATTCAGTGTCGTTGAAAAGGCATTTATTGAAGTTCATCCGACAAGCGAATTTGTTATTGGGCAAGTAGCAAAAAATGTTATTTTCACAAGTCAAAATGCAGTTAATATTGCTTTCAAAAATGAAAAAATTAGAACATCTTTAGAGGATAAGTTATTTTTCTGTGTAGGTAAAAAGACCAAATCACTTTTGATTAAAAATGGCCAAAAAGTGGTCAAAATGGCTAATAAATCATCAGAATTAGCTAATTTTATCTCAAAAAACAATAAAAATGATCAATTTTCATTTTTTTGTGCTGCGGAAAGAACACCTGATTTAGAACGTATTTTATCAACGAACGACATAAAAATAACGCCAATAATACTATACAATACTCAGCCAAAGCCTCATGCGATAAAAAGTCATTTTGATGGAGTATTGTTTTTTAGCGCTAGCGGGGTGAGAAGTTATGCAATGAAAAACACTTTTAAAAACACCCATGCATTTTGCTTGGGCCCTTCAACCGCAAAAGAAGTGGAAAATTATACCGAAAATTTTTCTGTTGCTAAAAAACCAGAAGACACCCAAATGCTATTGATTATTAAAAACTATTTTAAAAAAAGACATGAATAACAACGAATTATTTTTAAAAGCTTTAAAAGGAGAAGTCCTAGAGCGACCTCCAGTATGGATGATGCGTCAGGCAGGAAGATATTTACCTGATTTTATGAAGCTTAAAAAGAAATATGATTTTTTCACCCGTTGTCAAACACCAGAGTTAGCTACTGAAATTACTCTAATGCCAATTGATCAAATCGGAGTAGATGCAGCCATTTTATTTAGCGACATTCTTGTGGTGCTTCAGGCGATGAATATTCCAGTGGAAATGCGAGATGGTATTGGACCCCATCTAGCCGCACCCATTCGAACGAGTGCAGATCTCGATCAGGTAATTGTTCCAGATATTGAGGAAAGTTTGGGATATGTTTTAGATGCCGTAAAAATGACCCAAGTCGAACTGAATGGCCGTGTTCCCTTAATCGGTTTTGGGGGTTCTCCATGGACACTTTTGTGTTATGCAGTTCAAGGACAGGGGTCAAAGACTTTTGACATTGCAAAAGAGTTTTGCTTTAAAGAAGAAGTTCTGGCGCATCATTTTTTGCAAAAAATAACAGATACCTCAATTGCCTATCTTAAAGCGAAAGTTGCTGCAGGTGCAGACGCAATTCAGCTTTTTGATTCTTGGGGAGGATTGCTTTCACCAGAGGATTACCAAAAATTTTCTTGGCCTTATCTGCAGCAAATCATTGATGCATTAAAGGATATTACTCCTGTAATTGTTTTTGGGAAAGGCTGTTGGTTTGCCTTTCCAGAAATGGCCAAGTCGGGGGCTTCGGCACTAGGCGTAGATTGGACTTGTACTGCTCGAAATGCGCGCTATTTATCTGGAGGTCAAATCACGCTTCAAGGGAATTATGACCCTGCAAGATTATTTTCTCCTATTGTTCAAATTAAAAAAGACGTAAAGCAAATGATAGATGCTTTTGGGAAAGATAATTATATCGTCAATCTAGGACATGGGATTCTCCCCAACATTCCTGTAGATCATGCCAAAGCATTTGTTGACGCAGTTAAAGAATATTAATCTTAAAACCCCCCAATCAATGAAAAAACAATTTCTTGATTATATTGAAAACCTACAAGACCAAATCACTCAAAATCTCTCTCAAATTGATGGTGGAGCTAAATTTCGCGAGGATAAATGGGAGCGTCCAGAGGGAGGCGGAGGTAGAAGTAGGGTTATTGAAAATGGAAATGTTTTTGAAAAAGGAGGGGTTAATATCTCAGCAGTTCATGGAGCGCTTCCCGAGAGTATGAAAAACTATTTTAAAGTCAGCGAGGGCAACTTTTTTGCCTGTGGTCTTAGTTTGGTAATTCATCCTAAAAACCCAATGGTGCCCACCGTTCATGCCAATTGGCGATATATTGAATTGTATGATGCTTCAGGCAGTTTAAAAGATTCTTGGCTTGGAGGAGGACAGGATTTAACTCCTTACTATCTTTTTGAAGAGGATGCGCGTCACTTTCATCAAGTTTGTAAGAAATCTTGTGATGCGCATGATCATAGTTTTTATGAGGTTTACAAACAGAAGTGTGATGATTATTTTTGGAATACCCATCGAAATGAATCCCGAGGAATTGGAGGTTTGTTTTTTGATTATTTAAGACCAACGGAAACTTTTACTGCAAAAAATTGGTTTGATTTTGTGGTGGAAGTTGGAAATAATTTTTTAGCTGCATATATACCAATCGTTGAAAAGCGAAAAGGGCTTCCTTACGACGATCATCAGAGAAAGTGGCAAGAAATTCGTCGTGGAAGGTATGTTGAGTTTAATTTAATTCATGACAAAGGAACTCTTTTTGGACTTAAAACAAATGGACGAATCGAGAGTATATTGATTAGTTTACCCCCTCACGTCCAATGGCACTATGATTTTCACCCAAACCCGGGAAGTCCGGAATACAAATTAGAAGATGTTTTAAAGCATCCCAAATCTTGGATTGATAAATAAACGAGAATTAAATTAAAATTCTTAATTTAATGTTAATCTAAAATTAATAAAAAGTGAATACTGTTTCAATTCTTTTTGCTTTGCCTTTGTTGGTTATTTTCTCCTACCTCTTTGATACTTTAGCTAGGAAAACAAAATTCCCTGCTGTAATATTGTTGCTATTTACAGGAGTTGTCATTCGCCTAATTATTTCTGCAAATGGTTATGAAGATTTCGAATTTTTAAATGATTTGATTCCTGTTTTGGGAACCATAGGCCTTATTTTGATTGTCTTAGAAGGGGCACTAGAATTAGAAATTAATAGGCAAAAATTACCCGTTATTATCAAAGGGTTTTTATCCGCTATTGTGATTCTACTGCTTAATATAATCGTAATCAGTTGGCTTTTTAATTATTTCCTAGGAATGGAGCTTCATACGGCAACTATTTTTGCAACACCTCTTTCAATTATCAGTAGTGCAGTTGCGATACCTTCCGCCGCTAATCTTTTAAATCAAGATAAAGAATTTGTTATTTATGAATCTACTTTTTCTGATATTTTAGGAATCGTAATTTTCAATTATTCGATTCGCCAAGCTGAGTCTGGTCAACCAATGATAGCGATCGAGTCGATCGTAGGATTGGGTCTTCAAATTCTTGGCATTGTTGCGATCTCAATTCTAATTACCTATGTCCTTTTTCGATTGCTCCAGAATATTGAACACCACGTGAAATTTTTTCTCATACTCTCACTTCTTGTTTTGGTCTACGCCATAGGTAAGTTTTTCCATCTACCTGCCTTGTTGACTATCTTTATTTTTGGAGTTTTCTTGTCTAACATCAAAGAGTTATTGCCAAGTTTCTTACTTCGATACTTTCAGTTAAATCATTCTGAAAAGGGACTTCATGAATTTCACATCCTTACTGCTGAATCTACTTTTATTGTGAGAACGTTCTTCTTTTTGTTCTTCGGGTTTTCAATTGTAATATCCGACTTTGACAGTTTTATGCCACTTGTTTATGGTGTTTTGGTTTTCGCCATTATGTTTTTAATTAGGTATTTGTATTTTTTCTTAACGAGCTTTAAACTAAAACCTACTGTTTTGCTTTATATGTCTCCACGAGGATTAATTAGTATTCTTTTGTTCCTACAAATAAAGAACTTGGAAATTATTAAAATAGAGAATAGTGTCATAGATGAGCGAATATTACTTGTAGTCATCTTGACTTCTATGTTTGTCATGACACTGGGAACAATAAGTGATAAACAAAAATCACTCTCTGAAGAAGCTGTTTTGGGTGATGAAGAAATGATTGATTTAAATTCTTCTGAGGGTCTTCTAGAGGAGGATTCCATTGATTAACAGATGTGTAATTCCATAATTAGCTGAACTGAAAGTGTTATAAGTCTTTTTTATTATAAAAAATTCATTCAGTTTAACTTTAATAGAATATTAAATCAACATGTTCAGGTCATGCAGGGGCTTCATTAAATTTCAAGGAATTTCAGGTCTATTATAGGATGAATGTCTGGTTTAACAATAGCAACAAAGGTTTTTCAGATGAATTAATTATTGGAGGGGAATTGGGTGTGCAATTATTTAAAAATAAATTAATACTATTATCAAGAATCCGATGGATTCATCCGCTTTATAATGGTTCATTGGATCCTGCTAGCTCCAATGGCTCTGTTTTTGTAAATAAAATAGAAATTCTTGTCTTGAGAAATGAAGTAGTGTGGAATTTTTAAAAAGAAAATAGAGGTTTCTTTTGCCTATACCAAGCCCGTTTATGGAAAAATAATTTATCATGTACCGAGTCTTTCCTTAGGGTTTTATCTAAATCTTTAGTCGTTTAGCCCGTTTCAACAATCTTTTTAATTAATTTTGATTCACTGTTATTAAAATAAATCTTAACAATAAATCAATGTATCCTATTCAACGCAATAGACGATTAAGAAGTAGTGAAAGTATCAGGAGTTTGGTTCGAGAGAATCGATTAACTCCAAACGATTTTATAGTTCCACTTTTTGTCGTTGAAGGGAAAAACTTAAAAGAGTCCATTCCTTCTATGCCAGGCTATAGCCGGATGAGTCTAGATCTTTTATCAGGAGAAGTTAAATCGCTTTGGCAACTTGGACTAAAAACTATTTTAGTTTTTGTTAAAGTTCCGGATCACTTAAAAGACAATAAAGGAAAAGAAGCATTGAACAAAGATGGACTCATGCAACGTTCTGTTAAAACAATAAAAGATGCTGTTCCTGAAATGGTTGTAATGACCGATGTGGCTTTGGATCCTTATTCTTCTTTTGGACACGATGGTATTGTTGAAGAAGGAAAAGTCGTCAATGACCCTACTGTTGAGGTTTTGTCACAAATGGGGTTGTCCCACGCTCAGGCAGGTGCGGATGTTTTGGCACCTAGCGATATGATGGACGGTAGAGTATTAAAAATCAGAACTGCTTTAGAGTCAAACAATTTTAAGGACACGCTCATCATGAGTTATAGTGTAAAATACGCTTCTAGTTTTTATGGTCCTTTCCGCGATGCGCTAGATTCTGCTCCAGGATTTAGTGATAAAAAAACCTATCAGATGGATCCTGCCAATCGATCAGAAGCTGTTCTAGAAGCTTTACGTGATATTGAAGAAGGAGCTGATATTGTTATGGTGAAACCCGGAATTGCCTATTTGGATATCCTAAGAGAAATTAAGAATGCTGTAAGCACACCCCTTGCTGCCTATCAAGTTAGCGGAGAGTATGCGATGCTTAAGGCAGCTGCAGAAAAAGGGTGGTTAAACCACGATGAGGTCATGTTAGAGCAGCTTCTTGCTTTTAAGAGGGCTGGTGCCAACCTTATCGCGACTTATCACGCTAAGGAGGCTTCTATGCTAATTTCATAATTATTAAAAATTTAATTACATACTTTAATAAAAAAAACCAATGAAAAAATTCTTTGCTTATTTGGGCTTTTTGCTGATTATTGTTTTTTCGTTATTCTATATCTCCAAGTATGATTATATTTTAGATGGGATCACGAAGATCTATTTAAAAGGACACATTACTGCTTATTTATCTGACTATCAGGTATTTTCAAACCACACAGTTTATGCTTCCTCAAATCCTCAGTCTTGGCCGATTCATGATTCCTATAACAAGGCAAATATCCCGAATGAACTGGGGGATTATCACAAAGAGAAAAAAACAGTTGCTTTTCTTGTTTTTAAAAATGACAGCATTTTTCATGAAAAATATTTTGATGGATATGGTTTGGATTCAAAAAGTAATTCTTTTTCAATGGTCAAAAGTATGGTTTCTGCTATGTTAGGGAAAGCCATTCAAGAAGGATACATTAAAAGTTTGGATCAACTTGCTCAAGATTTCATCCCTGAACTAAAAGGACCCTACGCAAGCCAAGTGACTTTGGGAGACCTTTCCAGTATGACTTCGGGTTTAAAATGGACTGAAAAATATTATTCTCCTTTCTCGGTCACTTCAGCTTCCTATTTTGTAGATGATTTAAATGGATTAATTCTAGATCAACCCATTGACATAATTCCAGCGAAGGCCTTTAATTATAAAAGTGGTGCCACACAAATACTTGGTTTGGCGATTAAAAACGCCACTAAAAAGACTTTAAGTCAATACCTTACTGAAAAATTCTGGCAACCCCTAGGAGCAGAGCACGACGCAACTTGGCAAATAGACAGTGAGGAAAAAGCAATGGAAAAAGCTTATTGTTGTTTGGCTTCAAATGCTCGAGATTTTGCAAGGTTTGGAAAACTTTATAAGGACCATGGAAAGTGGAACGGAAAACAAATTTTAGATTCTGCTTTTATTGTAAAATCATTAAAACCTCGCTTTGAGAAAAGTTCAGAATATGGCTATGGTTGGTGGCTCAATGAATATGAGGGGGAAAAGGTTTTTATGATGCGAGGTCACCTAGGTCAGTATGTTATTGTCCTCCCAGAAAAAAACTTAATGGTTGTAAGACTAGGTCATCTTAACGATGAAACTAATAATGTGGGGTCCCTTAAAAAGGATATTTTTATTTATATTAAGGCTGCGTTGGAAATGACTCAAAATGTTACAAAAAATTGATCTTAAAAGGATATTATTTTTAGATATTCTCCCTAGGAATGATTCTAAAATTTGAAAAAGAGAATGTCTTAAACATACCTCCTAAGAAACATATATTACAAATAAACAAAAAACTAATCCCAGAAGTTCAAAATATCATTTATAATAAAATAGATAAACTAGAAGTTTTAATAGGTAATTCTGAAAATAAATTAATAGTACATGAAGAATAAAAAGCCTTTGTTGACATTAAATAAATTGGGAATAACTGTTGGAGAAAATGAACTTTTAAAAGATATTTCTTTTGACGTTTTTTCAAATGAAATTGTTGCCATTGTCGGGGAGTCGGGTAGCGGAAAGTCGCTTACTGCACTTTCAATTGCAGGACTTTTACCGGAAACTAAATTGAATATTAATAGCGAACAATTACTATTCAATAATGAATCCCTTAAAGGACTTTCTGAAAGTGAGTGGCAAAAAATAAGAGGGAACAAAATCGGGATGATTTTTCAAGAACCACAATCGAGCCTTAACCCCAGCATGAAATGTGGTACTCAAGTTATGGAAATGCTCAATCAGCACACCCAAGATAATGCAGAGAACAAGAAAAATAAAGTTGTAGCGTCTTTTGAGCAAGTTTATCTGGATAATCCAGAGCGGATTCTTAATGCTTATCCACATGAGTTGAGTGGAGGGCAAAAGCAAAGAGTAATGATAGCGATGGCATTGATTTGTAACCCTCAATTGTTGATTGCAGACGAGCCTACTACGGCCCTTGATGTCACCGTACAAAAAGAAATTATTAGTCTGATAATAGAGCGGCAAAAGTCCAACAAGATGAGTGTTTTGTTTATCTCACATGACTTGACACTTGTTTCCCAATTGGCTGACAGAGTACTGGTAATGTATCAAGGCGAAATTATTGAAAGCGGAACAGTTACTGAAGTTTTTATTACTCCTAAAGAAGCTTACACGCGTGGATTACTAAATGCACGACCGGATGCAAAAATAAGACTTAATCGACTGCCTACAATCGCTGATTTCATCAATGAGGCAAAACCATCCGCCGAAGTTGGTGAAAATGTAAGAAAAAAGAGACACAAAGAAATATATTCTAAATCCCCTTTGCTTCAGGTAAGAGATTTAAAAAAAGAGCATGTACTTTCTGTTGGCTTGTTTAAAAAAAATAAACTTTTAAAAGCAGTACAGAGCGTAAGTTTTGATTTATTTAAAGGAGAAACACTGGGTTTGGTTGGTGAGTCTGGATGTGGAAAATCTACACTAAGTCGCGCACTGATTTATTTAGATCCTCCCACCCAGGGGAGCATTCTATTTCAAGGAAAAGAGTTAAGCAGCATGACTTCCGAAGAAATTAGATCGATTCGAAAAAACATTCAGTTTGTTTTTCAAGACCCCTATTCAGCATTACATCCTCTTAAAAAAATAGGTCAAGCGATTGCCGAACCCCTTCAGGTTCATAAAATAACCCTTGGTTCGAAGGAAACCAAAATCCGTGTTTTGGAGCTATTGGAAGAGGTAGGGCTTGAGTCCAGTTTTCATGAAAGGTACCCTCACGAATTGTCTGGGGGACAACGCCAAAGAATTGTAATCGCCAGAGCATTGGCGACTGAGCCGAAGTTAATTATCTGTGATGAAGCAGTTGCTGCATTGGACATTTCTATTCAGGCTCAGGTACTCAATCTTTTAAATGATTTAAAGGAACAGTTCGATTTATCGTATCTGTTTATTTCTCATGATTTAAATGTTGTTAAATACATGTCAGACAAAATCATGGTTATGCAAAATGGACTTTTGGTTGAATATGGAGAAGCGGATGATCTTTATATTAATCCAAAAAACGCTTACACCAAAAAACTAATTGCGTCCATTCCGAAAGCGCTGTAATTTCGTTAAGGCGCTGGATCTGGAATTATATTATGAATGGCTTCAATCTCTTTTAAAATCTCTTCAGAAAGTGTGATCTCGTGACTGTCGATATTTTCTTTAAGTTGTTGAATTTTGGTAGCACCAATAATATTACTGGTAACAAAAGAACGATTGTTTACAAAAGCCAACGACATTTGAGTAATCGACATGTTGTTATCTGCCGCCAATTGAGCATACATCTCTGTTGCCCGATTTGACTGTTCACTGCTGAACCTCGAAAAGTTAGGGAATAGTGTAACCCTTCCATCTGCAGGTTTTTTCCCATTGAGATATTTTCCTGAGAGCACTCCAAACCCAAGTGGGGAATAAGCCAAGAGCCCTACATTATCTCGATGACAAATTTCAGCACTACCTATTTCGAAAAGGCGATTGAGAAGAGAATAAGGGTTTTGAACCGTACATATTTTTGTAG
>Ga0308007_10000291_pt1 | contig 22931 bp, 15 predicted proteins | sample Neamet71_FD_203152 | JGI IMG/M metagenome (GOLD analysis project Ga0308007, IMG submission 203152) | Marine microbial communities from water near the shore, Antarctic Ocean - #71 | ecosystem: Environmental > Aquatic > Marine > Unclassified | place: Southern Ocean | collected 2014-06-07
AACCCTGAAAGTTCAACCTACAAATCATTTATATCATTAGCTTCTTAAAAAATTAAATTAGTTTAAAACTTGATGCTTAATTTTAGCAGATGCGACAGAACCTTATTTATAATATTTGATGAAGTTAATGCGACAGAACCTTCCACTTTGTTATGAAGACGAACACACATTAAATGCGAAAGAACAAAAATGTCAATCTTCTTGTTCTTTAGAGTTCATATATTCACTAGGAGTCATGTTAAATTGTTTTTGAAAATTTCTTAATAAACTTATTTGGGAGTTATAACCAACCATTTCTGCTATTTCATAAATCTTATAATTTCCAGTTCTTAAATACTCTGCAGCCTTTTTTAACCTTGTTATGTTTATCAAGTCGTTTGGACTAAGATTGGAAAGGTTTTTAATTTTTCTATAAAGTGTAGATTTACTCATATTCATCATTTCCGCAAGTCTTTCAACATTTAAATCGCCATCGGAAATGTTGGCATAAATAGCCTCATCTAGTTTTTGAATAAATACTTCGTCAGTTTTGGTGTGGGCAATACTTTTAACATGAGCTAATGGAGAGCTCGAATAATGTTGAATTAGATTAAACCTATTTAGTATTAAGTTATTTATTTGTGCCCTTAAATGGTCTAATGAAAAAGGTTTTTCTAAATAAGCATCAGCACCTGATTCTAAACCTTCAATTTTTGCTGTAAGAGAATTTTTTGCTGTTAATAGAATTATAGGAATATGACTCGTTTCGATATTAGTTTTAACTTTTTCACAAAACACAAAGCCGTCTATTTCTGGCATCATAACATCACTTATTATCAATTGAACGTTTTCATTGTCTAATAGATTTAAGGCAAGTTTGGCATGAGTAGATTTTAATACATGATACAATTCTATTAAATCATTTTCTAAAAAATCTAGGAGATCTTCGTTGTCATCGACTAAAAGTATCTTAGGTTTATTATCTTTATTGGTATTCTGTTCAGAGTTTTTAGGTTTTTTTTCTCCTTCTGTTTTTATGGAATTAAATAGTTTGAATTCATTTTTTTGATGGATTGGTAATTTTAGAACAAAACAATTTATTGTAGAATCAGTAGTCTCTAATATCAAGCTACCTTTGTGAAGTTCAACCAATGAATGGGCTAATGAAAGACCTATGCCGGTGCTTGTTTTATTGTGATTATTTTTATCGGGTACAATAAAAAAAGGTTGAAAGATTTTTTCTTTTAAATTTACCGGAATAATATTTCCATCGTTTTGAATTCTAAATTCAAAAGTATCTTCATGAGTTGTTAATGATATTGAAACTATTTTATTAGCATATTTAATGGCATTGCTAAAGAGATTACTCATTATTTTTTTTAGAGCCTCAATGTCAACATAAGCATAGGTGTCTTCTTCCCCTAAATTAGTGCTAAAATCAATATTACTGTTGTTTATTGCTGGACTAAACCTGGTATATATATTTCTTAATAAATCTGAAATATTAGCCTCTACAAAAGTGAGATTTGTACCTTCTAATTCAGCTTTTCTAAAATCTAATAATTGATTAACTAAATCCAATAAACGAGAAGTGTTTTTATCCATTATTAAAAGATTATTCATAAGGTTACTTTCATAATCTTTTTTCTTTAGTATTTTTTCTAAAGGACTCTTTATAAGGGTCAATGGAGTTCGTATTTCGTGCGATATATTCGTAAAGAATTCTATTTTTGCCTTATATAGTTCTTTTTCTTTTTGTCTGTTTAAATCTTTAATATGCTGGTTGTTTTTTTCTTTAGTTCTTAAATGATAAATTTTCAATAGAAAGTAAATGGCTGCAAGAAGAAATATAATATAAAGTATATATGCGGTATTACTTCTCCACAGAGGTGGTAAAACATAGATTTTTAATTCCGATGATTCTTCACTCCATATGCCATTACTATTCCTAGATTTAAGCTTGAAGTCATAAGTCCCAGGAGATAAGCCAGTAAAAGATACTTTATGTTTTTTCCCTTGATAAATCCATTCATCATTTAGACCACTTAGTTTATACCAATATTCTGTCATTTCGGGTGCATTAAAACTTAACGCAGCAAATTCTATTTTTAAAGAGGAATCATCTGGATTTAATGTAATTTCATTTAGTATTGACCCAGATTTCGTCACTTTAAATTTTCTGTTTTCTATTTTATCATCATTATTATTAATTTTTACATCGGTAATTAAAATAGGAGGTTTAAATTCATTTAAAATAAACTCTTTTGGGTTAAAACTGATCAATCCTTCTACGGATCCGAAGTACATTCTCCCATTGTTATCTTTATAGGCAGAATGATAATTAAATTGATTACTTAATAATCCATTTGCAGTTGTGTAGGTTTTTATTGCTCTTGTTTCAGTGTTTAATTCTACAAGTCCTTTAGAAGTGCTTATCCATAAAAAATTTCTGTCATCTTCCAGAATTGAGTATGTAACATTGCTAGGCAGACCATCTTTTATCGAGTAATTTTTAAATTCATTTTTTTTAATATTATATTTATTCAGTCCATTTTCGGTTGTAATCCATATATTATTTTTACTGTCTTGAAAGATCCCATTTATAGTGTTGCTACTTATGCTATTTAGTTTATCGTCATCATGCTTATACACTCTTTGGGTGTTGGTTTTAGGATCAAAATAAAAGAGCCCTTCCCAATAAGTTCCAGCCCATAAACCCCCACTATGGTCTTCGAGTAAGGATGTATAAAAATAACCCTCAGGGAAGGCTTTTATAGTAGAAAATGTCTCTTTTTGGTAATCAAATTGCTGTATGTCAGAAGTTGTAATGGCAAATGTTTCCTTTTTTGTGTTTTCATAAAAAGCAAATACAAAATTGCTTGAAATATTCCCTTTAGTATTTGTGCTAAAATGATTGATAATTTCACCAGTCTTAATATTCATTATATCTAGGCCGTGCTCAAAAGTACCAACAAATAGCTTATCATCCTTAATTAATAATCCATGTATGTTATAAAAGGAAAGAGATTTACGATTTTTTACCGGTAAATAATTTGTAAAACTGCCTGTTTTGAGATTTAATTTACTGACACCTGCATCTTCTGTTCCAATCCATAAATTGTTGTTTTGGTCTGGACGAATTTCTCTAACAGCATTTCCGCTAATTGAATTTTCACCTATTTTTGGAAAGTACTTTTTGAACGGTGTATATTGTTTTGGATAGTGATTTACTCCTCCAAAATAAGTACCAATCCAAACACCTTCTTCTCTATCGATCGTTAGGGAATAGATTGCATTATCTGTTAAAGAATATGGGTTATTATAATTTTTTTTTAAATTTACATAAGTGGAATTAGTTAAATTATAAATATATAGGCCAGATTCAGTTGCGATCCATAAATCATTATTCTTTTTTACAAAATCTCGAACATAAATTGGGTTTTTAGCAGTAATTATTAATTTTATTAACTTTTTATTTTTATTGTTAAAAATAATGGCACCATTATTTTGAGTCCCAATTACTATTTCATCATTACTTAGAGAAAAAATTTTACTGATTATAATTGGTTGATTGTCTCCAGTCTTTAATGTAATTTCATTTTTTATAAAAGAATTTGTTTCTTTGACATACTTCAATAAAACATTTTGAAAAGCAACCCAAATATCTCCATTTGGTGTTTTTGTAATTTCTTCTACCCTTAATGAACCATCAGTATAAGTTTCACTCTTTTTTGTTTTAAGATTATATTTAAATAAGGTTGATCCTCCTATAAACCAAATATTTCCGTCATTATCACTTTCGATATCTAAGATTGGAGTGTTAAAAGATGTTTTTATAAGTTCAAAACTCTCTTTAATGTCATTGTATATATAAAGTCCACTAGCAGTTCCTATTAAAAGTATATTGTTGTATTCATGAATACTTTCAATAAAATTACTTCCTAAACTTTCTGAATTATCAACTTCTTTTCGATAATGCTTAAAGGTATAACCATCAAACCTGTTTAACCCGTCCTTAGTGCCAAACCACAAGAACCCTTTATTATCTTGTAAAGAACATAGCACTGTATTATGTGATAATTCATTTTCTGCCTTATAGTTTTTAAAATAGTATTCTTGTGCTTGCAATAAACTATTTTGAAATAATATTATAAACAAATAAATTAATGAGTTTTTTATCATTATTTGATTTTTTTTGTAATTTATTAATAAATAATATACTAATACTCTCGTTCTTTTACAATTCGTGTCAATTTTAAACATTAGACATTTTTACTCACGATTTAGAATCATATTGTAAATATAATGACTCTAAAATAAGGATAATTACGTTTTTTACTGAGTATCATTGCTATCACTAAAACTTTATTCTTAGAAGTGTTAAAGTTAAATAGCTTTTAGCACCGAGAATAAAATTATTTTACAAACTATAATTTTTTAATTATGCAAAAAAAAACTACTACTTTAATTAAAAGAGGATCCTTGTTCTTTTTTATGTGTTTATTTCAATTCGGGTTTTCACAAAGCCAATTAAGCATTTCGGGGACAGTTAAAGATTCGAAAGGGGCTCCGCTTCCAGGAGCCAGTGTACTGGTTATTAACTCTAATTTGGGTACATCTACAGATTTTGACGGAAATTTTAGCTTTAACAAGGTTCTTTCAAATGCTAAATTAAGTGTAAGTTACTTAGGTTACGTAACCCAAGAGGTAACTGTAAACAACAAATCTATAATAAATGTTGTTCTAAAAGAAGATGCCAATAGCTTGGAAGAGATAGTTATAATTGGCTACCAAGCAGTTAAGAAAAGTGATTTAACAGGGGCAGTCTCATTAATTGACCCAGAAAAATCTAATAAAAATATTAGCAACTCTCTTGCAGAGTCTTTACAAGGGTTAACTTCAGGAGTTACCGTTAGAAATGGTGGGCAGCCTGGTCAAAATTCACAAATTGAAATTCGTGGAACCTCAAGTTTCGTGAACTCTAGTCCGCTTTATGTAATTGATGGTATGATTGCCGATGCGAATCAAACTATAAATAATAATGACATTGAGTCAATACAAATTTTAAAAGATGGATCGGCTGCTGCCATATATGGTTCAAGAGCTGCAAACGGGGTCATAATCATAACAACTAAATCTGGAAAGAAAGGGCCACTTAAAATTTCGATATCATCAGTTACAGGTATTCAAAACATTCCTAAAACTTGGGATTTAATGGATAATAATGCCTTTGCAGATATGCAAAGAACTAGCTATACCAATTCTGGATTAACACCTCCACCATCTGTTGGTTCAAACTTTAACCCTAGTATTAATACAGATTGGCAAGATGAAATTCTTAGAACTGGAAAAACTTTAGACTTAAATGTTTCAGCATCAGGAGGTGGAGATAACTCTTCATATTTTGTTTCTGCCAGCCATTTTGAAAATAAAGGTGTCTTAATTGGTCGTTCTTTTCAAAGAGCCTCACTACGAATAAACAGTGAGTTTAAAAGAGGTAAAGTGACTATAGGAGAAAACATATTACTTACAAATTCTAATACAAAACAGCCCTTAGGCTCATTTGATACAGGAAATCCATTTTTTGACATGGCAGTTATGCTGCCAGTTATACCAGTTAGAGGAGATGATTTTATTAATGATCAAAACCCAGGAGGATGGGGAATGGGGAATGTAGATGCAGTAACTTTTGCAAAAAACCAAGTGGCAGTTACAGATGTGCTACGTGAAAAAATAAACTTCGCAAAGGTTGTTGGTAATGCGTTTGTAAAAGTTGATTTTTCAGATTGGATAACCTATAAGTTTAATGCGGGTATTGAGGCTAGTTTTGATTTTTCTAAAGGTATAAGGCTTGATGGAATTACTCAATTTAATTCAGCTCAGAGACCAAGTTTCATTGCAGATAACAGGTCTAGATATACTAGTTTTTTAATGGAGCACACGCTTAATTTTAATAAAAGTTTTGGAAAACATAATATTAATGGTGTAGTTGGTATTTCAGATCAACAAATCAAAAGAGATTTTTCCTTAGCTATCAGAAATGAAATTACTGTATTAGATGATCAAGTTTTTACTGAAATAAATTCAACAACGGGAACACCTAATAGTGAAGGAGCTATTACGGATGATTATAGAACTTTTGGATACTTAGGAAGAGTTAACTATAATTATGATGCAAAATACTATCTAACCTTAACTGGTAGACTTGATAAAGATAGTCGTTTTAGCAAAGACAATAGAACAGGTTTCTTTCCATCAATAGCTGGTTCATGGAGAATTAGTAAAGAAGATTTCTTCAATGTTTCTTGGATTAATGATTTAAAAGTTAATGCATCATATGGTGAATTGGGTATAGTAACATTAGGTTCTTTTGATTGGCAAGGAACCATAAATAATAATACAAGAGCCATTTTAGGCGACGTGGCACAAGTAGGCTCTTATCAAGCGTCACTAGTTAATCCAGATTTAAGATGGGAAAATCGTAAAACTCAAAATTTTGGATTAGAGGCATCACTATTTGATAGCAGTGTAAAATTATCACTTGCATATTATAATTCACTTTCAGAAGATGCTTTAGTAACCAATTTACCGATTGCCTTATACCTTGGTAATTTAGGAGGTACCCCCCCTGTTAATGCTGGTTCAATCAGAAATTCTGGATTCGAATTGGAAGCTTCGTATAGAAATACTAAGAATGATTTAAAATGGAACGTTGGTTTTAATTTAACAACTATTAAAAACCGTGTTGAAGAAGTAGGAAACCGAGGTGAAGGCATTGATTATATACAGACAGGGTTAACTAGATCAAAAGTAGGACAGCCATTGGGTCAATGGTATCTATTACAAACTGATGGTATTTTTCAAAATCAAGCAGAAATTGATGCACATGCACTAAACGGAAACCCAATTCAACCTTTTGCAAAACCAGGTGATATTAAATTTATTGATGTTGATGGAAATGGAAGCATTACCGATGAAGATAGAGATTTTAGTGGCTCTTCCCCTTGGCCAACATTACAAACCGGATTACAATTTGGTGCAAACTATAAAAGTTTTGATTTGAGTTTACAGTTTGTTGGGATTTTTGGTAACGAAATTTTCAATAGTGTGAGAAGAGACTTAGATTCCTACCAAAACACGAACTTTAGAAGTGATATAAGCCCATGGACACCAACTAACACTAATACAAATGACCCTAGAATAGGGGTCGCAACCGGAGATCAAGGGTTAGTAGATAATGCAAGGTTTAGCACAGACAGATGGTTAGAAGATGGATCGTATGTAAGATTAAGAAATGTTCAATTAGGGTATTCTTTTAATGATGCTTTATTAAATAAACTTGGAATGTCTGGTTTAAGAATTTACGCTACTGGACAAAACCTATTTACCATAACAGATTATTCAGGACTGGATCCTGATGTACAAGGAAATGGAATTTTGGAAAGAGGTGTAGATGCGGGCAATTGGCCTTCAAGTAGAATATTTTCATTGGGTCTAAATGTAGAATTTTAAATTTAAAAAATTATGAAAAAAATTATATTATTATTTGTATTGACAATAGGGTTTTATTCTTGCGAGGATGAGCTAGAGATTACAAATCCAAATCAAATAACAAACGAAAGTTTTTGGCAAAATGAATTGGACGCGGTTAAAGGAGTAAATAGTTGTTATAGTACTTTACATCGTGGAGGTTTCTCTAGATGGCAACCAATGTTGTATGATTTGAGATCAGATGTAGGGGCAAGTTTTAGTCCTTGGAATGATTTAGCGAATGCTATGAATAATTTTATTCAACCAGATTCTAATTTTGGACCTGCAGTAGATGTTTATTTTGATAATTATGCGGGCATTTTTAGAGCAAATCAAGTTATTGCTAATGTTCCAGATATTATTATGGATGAAACGCTAAAATCAAGAATCCTAGGTGAAGCTTATTTCTTTAGAGGGATGCATTATTACCATTTAGCAAGTTTATGGGGGAATGTTGTATTACAGTTAGAACCATCAAGCCCGACAGATCTAAATCCGACCTCTCCAGAATCAGAAGTTTGGGCACAAGTTATTAGTGATTTAACGGAGGCAACTAACAGATTACCTGGCACGTATTCTAATAGTGTAGATGAAGGCAGAATAACAAAAGGAGGTGCTTCTGCATTGTTAGGAAAAGCTTATATGCAAATAAAAGATTACCCTAATGCAAAATTAGCTTTAGACTACTTAGTTATTGGAGATGGAGCAAGTAATTATGATTTAATGACAGATTACTATGATAATTTCAAGGTAACATCTGAGTTCAACAGAGAATCAGTTATAGAATGGAGTTATATTGAAAACCCAACTGAAGGAACAGATAATGATGTAGCGACTCCAAATCATAATTACGGTACTTCAATAGGTCAGTTTTATGGCCCACCAGGTATAGGGTTTACAGATGCTGAAGCGTTAAGATGGGTTGTAGCAGAATTTGAAACAGAACGAACAGTTGCTAACGAAAGAGATCCACGGTTACCTGCAACATTTTTGTACGATTTTACAAATGAGGCTGGCCCTGCGGCAACCATGGTTTACGGTCAAACATTTCAACAACGTTATGGATCTAATAATCGAGTATTTTTTAGAAAATTCCTTCATGATCACATAAGAAACTTTGAAGGGTTTAGAGGTATTAATAATTATCGATTTATCAGGTATGCAGATGTACTGCTAATGTATGCAGAGTGCTTAAATGCTACAGGAGCTACTGGTGATGCTTATCAATATGTTGATAGAGTTAGAGGTAGAGTAGGTTTGGCACCATTGCCTACAGGAATGTCTCAACAGGATTTTTTAGAACAAATTAAGCATGAACGCCTTCTAGAATTAACAGGAGAGGGACACCGTTTTAATGACTTAAAAAGATGGGGTGCTTTAGGACCTTCATTAAGTACCAGAGATGCAGGATTCGCAAATTTCCAAACAGGAAAGCACGAGTTATTACCTATTCCTCAAAGAGATTTAGATATTAATCCTAACATGAGTCAAAATCCAGGATGGTAATTTTTAAAGGAATAATTAACACTTTTAATAAACTTGGTTTTGGTTTTGTGCTTCTTCTATGTGTATCTCTAGCTTCATGTGTGGCTTGCAGTAGCAGTATTACCCCAGTTGAGGAAATGGAAGAGCCCATTATTGATCTACCAATTGAAACGACCACTTTTAAGAACCCAATATTAGATGAGGGAGCAGATCCATGGGTTTTTAAAAATGGAGATGAGTATTTAGTTACGTTTACAACAGGTAACAATATTACTTTGTTGAGAACCAATAAAATGTCTAATATAAAAAACGCAACTAGAAAGGTTGTTTGGATACCACCGGCGACAGGTTTCAATTCTAAAGAAATCTGGGCTCCAGAATTGCATAAAATAAATAGTAAGTGGTATGTTTATTATGCCGCTAGCGATGGCAATAATGAAAACCATAAAATGTGGGTGTTAGAAAATACTTCAGAAGATCCATTGCAAGGGACGTGGGAAGATAAAGGAGAATTAAAACTGCCAGGTGATAAATGGGCTATTGATGGCTCTCCGTTTGAAATAAATGGGAAACAATATTTTATTTGGTCTGGTTGGGAAGGTGATGTTAATGTTAGACAAGATATTTACATAGCACAAATGGAGAATCCTACAACAGTTATTGGAGAAAGAATAAACTTAATAAAACCAAAAGATGCTTGGGAAATCAATAATACAAATCCGCAAGTTACTGAAGGACCCCAGTTTGTATTAAAAAATGGAAAAGCATTTATTTTTTATTCTGCCGGAGGTTGTTGGACGGATGGTTATAGTATAGGTGCAATTTGGATGGAATCAACTGCAAACCCATTAGAATTAGATTCCTGGGAAAGAATGGAAACAAATCCACTATTTACAACTAACAATACAGGTAATGCTTTTGGACCAGGACATAATTCATTTTTTAAATCTTTAAACAATGATGAAGATTGGATTCTTTATCATGCGAATCCGCAACCGGGACAAGGGTGTGGAGGAAATAGAACTATGAGAATGCAAAAGTTTACGTGGGACAGCAATAATTTTCCAATTTTTGGAACTCCAGAGTCTTTAAATAAAGATTTAAAAAAACCTAGTGGAGAGTAATTTTATTTTTTGAGTTAATTTTTTGCTACTAGGTTCCGTTAATAACCTGGTAGCATTCTCAAAAATAGAATGTTTAATTTAAATTAAAATATAAAAATGAAGAAAAAAATATTTTTGGTAATTACTATATTACTAGCAATTAATGTGTGCGTTTCGCAAGAAAATAATAAATGGTCAATAGAAAAGGTAAATAATTGGTATAACAATCATAAGTGGATTACAGGTGCTAACTTCAATCCAAGTACAGCTATAAATCAACTAGAAATGTGGCAGTCAGATACATTTGATCCTGAGACTATTGATAGGGAATTGGGTTACGCAGAAGCTATCGGATTTAATACCATGAGGGTTTATCTTCACAGTCTTGCATACAAAGCAGACCCAAAAGGGTTTAAAGAAAGAGTAGATTCATATTTAAAAATTGCCGATAATCACGGTATCAAAACTATTATTGTACTGTTTGACGATGTTTGGGGAGCGACACCTAAAATAGGAAAACAGGCAGTACCAAAACCAGGTATACATAATTCAGGTTGGGTACAAGATCCTGGAGATCCTGCATCAAAAGAAGCGAAAAATTTCCCTGAGCTAGAAGTATATGTTAAAAATATTATTAACACATTTAAAAATGATAAAAGAGTTTTATTATGGGATTTATACAATGAACCGGGTAATTCTGGAAAGTTTAAGGAATCAGTTCCTTTATTGGAAAAGGTATTTATTTGGGCAAGAGAGGTAAATCCGAGCCAGCCTTTAACTGCTGGAATTTGGAAATGGAGTAAAAAGTTTCAGGAAGTTAATGAGATTCAAGCACTCAATTCGGATGTTATTACATACCATCATTACGGAGAACCTGAAGATCATTTAAAAGTTATTAATTTACTTAAAACACATGGACGTCCATTAATTTGTACTGAGTATATGGCAAGAACAAAAAATAATCGTTTTTCAAATACGCTTCCATTATTAAAAGATGAGATTATTGGAGCGATAAACTGGGGTTTAGTTGCCGGGAAGTCTAATACAATTTATCAATGGGACACCCCAATTCCAAGTGGTGATGAACCGACCGAATGGTTTCATGATATTTTCAGAAAAGATGGGACTCCTTATCGTCAAGATGAAGTTAATTTAATTAAAAAATTGAATTCTAAAGATTAATCGGTTACAATAAAGTTTAAATAATAATAATGAGGTACAAGATATTTTACAATTTTATAGTTCTTTCTGGATTGTTGTTAGTAACATCATCTTGTAAGAATATAAAAACGCAAAACAGTGAAGAAAAAGCTGAAATAATAACAAAAGATACTTTAACCTATAAGAATCCACTTGATGTTAAGTTTGGTGACCCCTATATTTTGGATGATCAAACTGGCACTTATTACTTGTATGGAACAGGTGGAGGTGCAGTAGATGGATTTTCAGCATATTCTTCAACGAATCTTGTAGATTGGAAATATGAAAAACAAATTTATTTTGGAAACAAAGAAGATAGCTGGTGTATAAGTGCATTTTGGGCTCCAGAATGCTATAAATTTAATGGTAAATACTATTTATTTTACAGCGCAAATTGGAGAGAGAACCCAAATAACGAATTAGAAAACTTTCATATTGGAGTTGCTGTTTCAGATAGCCCAATTGGACCTTTCGAAGACATTAAAAATAAACCACTTTTTGAACCTGGTTACCCAATTATTGATAGTAATGTTTTTCAAGATGAAAACGGGAAATATTATTTATATTATTCAAGAGTTTGTTATAAGCACCCCGTAAAAAGCGAATTGGCTCAATGGGCTAAGGACAAGGGTCTTTTTAATGAAATAGAAGAAAGCTGGATTTATGGTGTTGAATTAAGCCCAGATTTTAAATCGGTAATTGGAAAACCTGTCTTATTGTTGCAACCTCCTAAAACATTAGATGACAAAAATTCAGAGTGGGAAAACCGCTCCGTTACCTTGGATAGTGTTAACAGGCGTTGGACTGAAGGCTCATACCTTTTTAAAAAGAACGATCTTTATTATATGATGTATTCAGCCAATCACTATGCAGGCGAAAATTATGCTATTGGTTATGCCACTTCAAAATCTCCTTTAGGACCATTTAAAAAGTCAGATAGCAACCCTATATTAGAAAAGAACTCTAATAAAGGAGGTGATGTAACTGGGACTGGGCATAACAGCGTTTTACATTTAAAAAATGCTGATAAAATGTTCTGTGTTTACCATGGAAGAACCTCTAAAACTGGCGAGAAAAGGGTTGTATTTATTGACGAAATGAGAATTTTAAATGATGGTTCCTTGAAGGTTTATGGTCCAACCACTAGTCGTAAAACAATGCCATTGTTAGAAAATAAAAATAAGTAACACTAATCTATAAAATTCAATAACATGAAAAAAATTACTAAAAAATCCGTTAAATTTATGGCGATTTGTATCGCTCTGTTGTATTTTCAAAGTGGAAACTCACAATCTTTTACGAACCCAGTTGGAGACTTATCTGACCCTCATATTACATATATAGATGGGTTTTATTACTATACTGGTACAGTTGGTAATAGGGTAGCACTTAAAAGAGCTACAACATTAGAAGGTCTAAAACATGTAGGATTAACAACTATTTTTCAACCTGGAGATTCAGGTGCCCAGGAAGATCATTATTGGAGTTCAGAAGTACATAAGTTAGATGGCATATGGTACGTTTATTATACAGCTGCTTCTGAAGGTACCGATAATAATACTCAAAGAAACTATGTTATTGAGTCCTCTGATTCTAATCCATTAACAGGAACATGGACTTTTAAAGGGCAACTTTTTGATGCTTCAGCAAATCATTATGCAACAAATCCAACTGTAACCGAGATTAATGGCACACGTTATTTCATTTGGGCAGGTGTGTCAGATTCAGGAATTTCTCCTTTGAATCTATATATTTCTGAAATGACTAACCCATGGACTTTATCAGGGTCAAGAGTTGAAATATATACTTCTGGAGATCTAACAGAAACAATAAGTGGTGATGCACCAAATGCCTTAGTTAAAGATGGTAAAGCATTTCTAACATATACGGCAAACGGTTGTGGTACTTCTGAAGGTAAAACAGGATTAATGTATATGGACGATGATACAAACAATCCATTATTAATAGCATCATGGACAAAAGAAGTTTCAGCTGTTTTTGATGATAATCCAGATGTTTCGTCATATAACCCTAATCATCAAACTTTTTTCAAATCTCCAGATAACACAGAATATTGGTTTTCATTTACTACAAGATTTGATGATGGTCCTTATTGCGATAACCAAAGGTCAACAAGGGCACAAATGCTTACTTTTAATGGAAGTGGTATTCCACAATTTGGAACCATTTCAGCAATAGGTGTACCAACTGCAGCTCCAAGTGGAGAACCTACATTATCTGAAGGTAATCCTGTTCAAAATGGTCTTTATAGAATAAGACCAATAGCAGCATCGGGGAGTCAAACATTGGAAATAGGAGGTATTTCAATTTGGGGAGGATCAGATGTAGGACAATGGTTTGATGATTCAGATGAGATTCATCATAAATGGTATTTACAAGCTACAAGTGTTGCAGGAGAGTATATAATTATATCAGCTTTTAATGGTTTAGCAATAGAGGTTGGAGGTTGTAGTACTGACGATTTTGCTAATATTAATATGTGGTATCCATCTGGTGCACCTTGCCAAATTTGGGAGATAGCTGATTTGGGTTCTGATGAATATAGACTTACCAACAAGAATAGTGGGAAAGTTATGGAGCTTGAGAATGGTGGTAATAATATTTATCAAAACACATTAAATGTAAACTCCGATTTTCAGAAATTTAAACTAGAATTCATACAAAGTACATTAAATGTTACTAGTACAAATTTACCTAATGATTTTACATTTTACCCTAATCCTGCAGGAGAATATTTTACGCTAAAGGGATTAGTAGGTTACAAGATGACAATTACAGATATATTAGGTAAACACATCTTAGGGCAAGTAATTAAAACCGATGAGTTTAAAATTGATACCACTAAATTAAAATCTGGAATGTACATTATTTCTATTAGCGGCAGTAATAACGAAAAAGTTGTGACTAAAAAATTAATTATTAAGTAAAAAAAGGTGTTAGTTATATGTTTTTAAATAGTTAGCGCATTACAAAAATAATTTACTATGATCTCATTTATTATTAAGTTTAAAACATTGCCTTTGTTGGTCATTTTCATTTGCAGTTGGCAATTGGTAATATCACAATCTTTTACTAATCCAATAGGTGATTTAGCAGACCCGCATATAACGTATATAGATGGATATTATTATTATACTGGTACAACAGGTGGTGACATTTCAATGAAAAGATCATTGACTATTGAAGGTCTAAAACAAATAAGTTTTACTAAACTTTTTGGACCAGGTTATACTGGTGCTCAAGTTGCAAATTATTGGGCTCCTGAACTTTTTAAGCTTGATGGGAAATGGTATATATATTATACCGCATCTCAAACAGGAACAAATACGGATAATCAAAGAACTTATGTGCTAGAAAACGCTAATACTAATCCTTTATCCAATAATTGGGTGTTTAAGGGAAAAATTTATTCTCCTGGTTCAGATTATTGGGCAATCGATGGAACAGTTTTAGAACTTTCTGGAAGTCGTTATTTTTTATGGTCAGGTGTAAATGCAGCTACCCACTTTTCAGGAAGCTCTAAACCTCAAAGAATTTTTATATCACTAATGAGTAATCCATGGACTTTAACAGGTGGAAGAACCTTATTAGTAAGTCCTGGAGAGATATCGGGGGGCAATATTGGAGATGTTTCTGAAGCACCAGTAATTCTTATGAAGGATAGTAAAGTTTTTATGATATACTCAGCAAATGGATGTTGGACAAGTGACTATAAATTAGGTATGATGTCTATGGATACTTCAAGTGATCCATTAAATATTAATTCTTGGACAAAATATGCAGACCCAGTTTTTGTTTCTAATCCTTCAAACAATAGCTATGGTCCCGGGCATAATTCATTTTTTAAGTCTCCAGACGGAACGGAATATTGGATTGCCTATCACGCAACGCCTAATCCTGCAGGTGATTGTGGTAATACAAGAACCACTAGAGCGCAAAAAATCATGTTTGATAGTGGAGGTATTCCTCAATTTGGACAATTAGAAATTTTAGGTGAGCCGTTAAACGCACCAAAAGGTGAGCCTAATTTATCGACAGGAATTATTGAAAATGGAATTTACAGAATAAAACAAAAAAACACAGCAAAGTTAGTGGAAATTGGAGGAGGTCTTTATACTAATCCGGCCGATATAATCCAGTGGGAAAATAATGGAGGCTTAGGTCAGCAATGGTGGCTTCAAGCAACATCTGACGGATATTACACTATTATTTCTGCTTTAAGTGGACTTTCAATGGAGGTTGGTGCTTGCGAGTTCAGTGAGTTTGCTAATATAAATATTTGGACCCCAAATGGCGCGAATTGTCAATTATGGGCTATTGAAAATGTTGGTTCCGGAGATTATCGCATTATAAATAAAAATAGTGGTAAAGTAATGGAGGTAGCTGCTGCTGGAATTAATCTTAATGGCGGAAATATCCAACAAAGTACATGGAATAATGGCAATAATCAAAAGTTTAATTTAGAGCTGATTAGGAAAACATTAAATATTGCAGAGTTGAAATTTGATTCTGAAATTACTATTTATCCAATTCCTGCAAAAGATAGTTTTACTATATCTAGTCTATATTCTGGCGAGAAAAGACAAATCAAAATTATAAATATGTTAGGTGAGACTTTAAAGAATATTGAAACCAACCAAGATAATTATATTGTTGATATCTCTAACATTCAGTCTGGGATATACATAGTCATTATTTCTTCTGAGAGAAACGAAACAATAATGAAAAAAGTTGTAATTAATTAATTAATATAAAACTTTAATAAACTTTTTAGAAAAAAAATATAAAAATGAAGAACAAAATTGTCACCCTATTTGTTATACTGACTATAAATTTAATGTACAGTCAGAACTCTGATTTAAAAGAAGGAAAGATTATTTTGACAAATAAAGATAAATTTAAAAAGAATATTGATGAAAAGAAAATCCATATATATGTTCTAAAAAACAAAAACGGATTGGTCTCTGAAATCACCAATTACGGAGGGAAAGTTGTTTCATTATGGGTGCCAGACAGATTGGGCAATTTCGAAGATATTGTATTAGGTCATTCTAATATTGATGACTATTTAACGTCAAAAGAAAAATATTTTGGAGCATTAATTGGACGTTATGGAAATAGAATTGCTAAAGGTAAGTTTTCTTTAGACGGAAGGGAATATAATCTTACCAAAAACAATGGAGAAAATCACCTACATGGTGGGGCCAAAGGTTATGATGCTGTAGTTTGGGATGCAATCCAAATTAACGATCAAACCTTAGAGTTGAAATATATTTCTAAAAGCATGGAGGAAGGTTATCCAGGAAATCTTACGATTAATGTTGTTTATCAACTCACTGATAATAATGAATTAAAGATTGAGTACCGAGCAACAACTGATGCCTCAACAGTAGTGAATTTAACCCATCATTCATTTTTCAATTTAAAAGGAGCAGGAAATGGAACCATCAATGAACACTTACTTAGAATAAACGCGCCGTATTATACTCCTGTGGACGAAGGACTGATTCCAACAGGTATATTGGCAACCGTGGAGGGTACCCCTTTTGATTTTCAAAAATTAACTGCAATAGGAGAGAGAGTGGATCAAATCCATCCGCAATTAAAAAATGGAAAGGGGTATGACCATAATTTTGTGTTGAATCAGAATTTCGAAGAGTTGAACTATGCAGCCAAAGTAGTTGAACCTGTTTCAGGAAGGGTGATGGAAGTATTTACTAATGAACCGGGTCTTCAATTTTATGGCGGTAACTTTTTGAATGGTTCTGTTACTGGAAAGGAGAATAATGCCTATAAATTCAGGACAGCATTTTGTTTAGAAACGCAACATTTTCCAGATAGCCCAAATAAACCTCATTTCCCTTCAACAAGATTAGATCCAGGGGAAGACTATTATTCGGTGTGTATCTATAAGTTTTCTACATTAAAGTGAAGCTGGAAAGAGCACAGAAAAGGCAGTTTATTAGAAAAATGCTGTGGATAGTAAAGTAATAAGAAACTTATAAAATTCGTTTATCATGAAAAAACAAATTTTCCTTTTAGTAATGTGCAATTTTGTGTTTTTCAGCCAAGCACAAACCAAGATAATTTTACCCTTTGAAAAATCAGAGACTATACAATGGGTTGGTGAAGAAAATGAATATTATTCTAAGCCGTGGAACTCAAATGCTGTCAGCAATGTTTCTGCTCCAACAATGGAAGTATTTCGACCTGATCCCGCTATTTCGAATGGTACATCTGTTATTGTAGCTCCAGGGGGAGGTATGTACGCCTTGGCTATGGAAAATGAAGGTTACAATGTTGCTAAATGGCTTGTTAAAAATGGCATAACGGCATTTGTACTTAGATACCGACTGGTTCCTATTTCCGGGAATGCACATGACAAATGGGATAATGATGGGGAAAATAGAAAAGTTAAAGCAAAAAAAATATTGCCTTTAGCTGCTGATGACGGATTAAACGCAATATCCCATGTGAGAAACAATGCTACAGAGTACAATCTGGATCCTAACAAATAGGGTTTATGGGATTTTCAGCAGGAGGTGCAGTAACAATGGCAGTGATGTTCAAATCCACTCAAAAAAACACTCCTAATTTTATTGTTCCAGTGTACGCATGGATGACTATTATTCCAACCTATGAAGTCCCGCAACATGCTCCTCCAATGTTTGTTGCTTGTGCTTCGGATGACAGGCTTGCTCCCGGAAGTGTTTCTTTGTATTCAGCCTGGTTAAAAGCAGAAAAAAATACAGAATTACATATGTACTCCAAAGGAGGACACGGATTTGGAATGCAAAAGAAAAACTTACCCTCCGATAATTGGATCCAACACTTTTATGATTGGTCAGTTACAGAGGGTCTAACAGTAACAATAAAATAAAATTGTTGTGCGCTAATTAGTATTGCAATTAATTTATGTGACTAATAATTTCAACACCAAAATAATTAAATAATGAAAAATTTTGTTATACTTTTTTTAAGCCTTATTTGTCTTAATGTTACCGCTCAAAAGTGGTCACCAGCAGGGGATAAAATAAAAACGAAATGGGCAGAGGAATTGACTCCCGAAAATGTTTGGAAAGAATATCCGCGACCTCAACTTAAAAGAGAAAACTGGAAGAACCTGAACGGTTTGTGGAACTATGCCTTACTTTCAAAAACAGTTTCTAAGCCACGAAAATATCAAGGTGATATTTTGGTGCCTTTTTGCATTGAATCCTCACTATCAGGAGTAGGAAAAACAATGACTAAAGACCATCGTTTGTGGTATCAAAGAGAATTTCAAATTCCTGATACATGGGCAAATAAAAATGTTATTTTAAATTTTGAGGCTGTTGATTATGAAACGACTGTTTGGGTAAATGGCGCTGTTGTAGGATCTCACAAAGGAGCGTATGATCGTTTTTCATTCGATATTACTCCATATCTGAGAACAAAAGGCAAACAGGTTATCGTAGTTAGTGTTGACGACCCATCGAGTTATGGAGCACAGGCACGTGGAAAACAACAAGTTGCACAAGAAGGAATTTGGTATACTCCAGTAAGTGGGATATGGCAAACAGTTTGGTTGGAGGCCGTATCTTCTGAGGCATACCTAAAAGAAATTAAGATAGTGCCCAATGTAGATAATCGGCTTGTGTCAATCATACCATTGACAAACAAACCCTTGAAGTTTGAGTATCAGGTAAAAATTTCAATTTTTGATAAGGGAAAGGAAGTTGCATCTACGACAGTTCAAGCAGATAAAAAAGTGAATATTGCATTGGATAACCCAAAGCTTTGGTCGCCTGACAAGCCATTTTTATATGAGGTTAAGTTGGAATTAAAGAACAAGGAAAATAAGGTTATAGATGAAATTGATAGTTATTTCGGGATGCGAAAAATTAGTCTTGGGGATTTAAATGGTAACAAATATTTATTCCTTAACAATGAGCCGTTATTCCATTATGGTACACTTGATCAGGGTTGGTGGCCTGACGGTTTGCATACACCACCTTCTGATGAGGCCATGAAATACGATATTGAAATTACCAAGCAAATGGGCTTCAATATGATTCGTAAGCATATTAAAGTTGAGCCTGATCGTTGGTATTATCATTGCGATAAATTGGGGATTATGGTTTGGCAGGATATGCCTTCTGGAATGGTTGTTCTTCCTGAAGAAGAAAAGAAAAAGCTTGATTACCTTCAGCATGTCTCGAGAAGAGGCGAAGATTTACATAAAAGATCTTCAAGTTCAGCGCAGTTTGAATGGGAACTTCAGCGCATGATATCATTGCATATTAATTCACCTAGCATAGTAATGTGGGTTCCGTTTAATGAAGGATGGGGACAATACGATACTGACAGAATTGCACAGTCAATAAAGGCGATTGATCCAAGCAGATTGGTAAACGCTGTTAGTGGCTGGGCCTTAAGGCCTAGCGGAGATATTTATGATATACATACTTACCATACAGAACTTCGCATACCAGCAACGTCATTGGATCGAGCTTCAGTAATTGGGGAATTTGGGGGTATTGGATATCCAGTGAAAGGACATCAATGGAATACCAATATGCGAAACTGGGGATATCAAACATATCATAATGGTGAAGAACTTTTGAAAAATTATAAATATAAGTTTGATCAGATTGTTGAAATGAAAAAATCAAAAGGTCTTTCAGCTGCTGTTTATACACAAACTACAGATGTTGAGGGTGAAGTAAACGGGTTGATGACTTACGATCGAAAAGTAATCAAAATTCCGGTTGATACCTTAAAAACAATGCATGAAGTATTATATAGAAAAGGCCATTGATTGCAAAAAACGGATAAAGTGAGCCAATGAAAACTGGAATTTCTGAGCCACTTACAACCTCTACTCAGCTTAAGCTACTATAAAGCGGTTTGTAAGAATTATTGCTATGCTCACTATAATCCGCCCTAGGTGGCTCACATTGAACGCCCTATCCAGCGGAACTCCTGAAAACTGATAACTACAAAATTTATGAAGTTTCTGACATGGTAGGGTATAACTCAGGTATAAGTTTTGGAAGAAATTTTCAAAAACAATTTAAAATGACTCCTTCTGAATATATCAAAAATAACTTTGTTTTAAAGAATTGGTTTTATAAAATGAATAAATTAATTCTATTAACCCTTGTCTTCATATTTTTTACAGGATGTGGTCCTGAAGAAATAATTGAACCTGAAGTACTAGTTATAGAAGAACCCGCAGATACAAGCTCCTGGGTGATTGAGGAAATTGAATCAGGTAAACCGATTTCATCTATTGAATGGGAACTTCCGGAGAAGATTTCACATGAGATATTTAGCGCATCATACCCGCGAATTTGCCAAGTGAATAATAATACCCTTTTTTTAGTTTATCATGGAGGTGATCCAAACAACAGTTGGGATACTATTTATTTGAGAAAGAGTTTTGACAGAGGATCTACATGGAGTGAGGTAACAATTTTAATGCAAGATAATAACCCTAATTACTGGGGTTTTTCCAATCCCGAGCTGTTAAAGTTGAGAAACGGAAGAATTTTGTTAGCTTTTACGGGCAGAGGTAAACCAGATGATAATGAGCATGGCAATATTCAAGTTATGCACAGTGATGACAATGGAGAGACCTGGACTTCACCAAGAATTGTAGCCTATGGTCGGTCGTGGGAGCCTGCAATGATTCAGCATCCCAGAGGAGATATTATGCTATTTTATTCCAGTGAGGCTCAATGGTGGGGACAAGTACCTTTTGACGAAACACAACAAGAGATTTTAATGGTATCTTCTGACAATGACGGAAATAGTTGGAGTCTACCCAAAACTGTCGCTTATACAAATGGCAAAAGAGATGGAATGCCCGTTTCATTGGTTTTAAAGGGTCAATCTGGAATATTGTTTGCGATTGAATCAGTAGGTAATATGGATTCTCCTTGGTTGCTACATTCAACATTAGAAAATCGATTTAAAGAAAAAGCTAGTATAACAAGATGGTTAGCTGCACCTAAAACCCTTGTAGATTTTGGTGGAGGTCCCTATATAGCTCAGTTACCTACTGGTGAAACAATATTGTCTCTTCACGATACCGGCGGAAGGGAGATTGGCTCGGATTGGAGGAAAAACACCATGTATGTATTAATAGGGGACAGTTCAGGCAGGAACTTTTCAAAGTTATCCTTTCCATTTCCCAACCTTCCTGTTGATGAGGGCGCTTTCTTTAATTCAATTCATGTATTAGATAAAAATACAGTATTAGCTCTTAGTAGTCGTATTTTTTCCGATTTACATAGCGAAGTGCATTGTGTTAAAGGAAAAATTATTAGAGAATTATAATTATTTCAAATATGACCCAGATTATGAAATTGACAAGTTTAAGACTATTTTTAACAACAATTATATTATTTTTTGCGATTGGAGCTTTAAAAGCACAGTATCTGGAATTCGAACATAATGATCAGATTAGAGAATATATTTATTACTCACCACCAAATATACAAATGGGTGCTCCGCTGGTTTTTGTTTTACACGGTTATACTGGTGATGCTTCATCTATCGAAAGTTATGCAGGTATGAATGCAATTGCGGACCAATATGGTTTCGCTGTCTGTTACCCCAGAGGAACCGTTGATTTTCGTGGTAATCGATTCTGGAATGTAGGTTATGATTTTCATAAGGGTGTAATCGTAGATGATGTTGACTATCTTATTCAACTTGCGAGTTACCTACAAAATCAACATAAACTAAGTTCGCAAAACACATTTGTTACTGGGATGTCAAATGGAGGAGAAATGTGCTATTTGCTTGCCTGTGAGTCACCTTCTACGTTTAAAGCAATAGCACCAGTTGCTGGTATGATGCTCCAATCCTTTTTTAAAAATTGCGATTCAACTATACCCGTATCTATTTTTGAGATTCACGGAACCAATGACAATGTAAATCGTTTTAACGGAGATATTGCTGGTAAGGATGGATGGGGTGCCTATCCTGATATCCCTTTCACTATAAAATATTGGGTAAAGTCAAACGGTTGTACTTCTACTCAAATTGATACCCTCCCCAATATAAATACCAAAGACAGCAGCTATGTTATCAGTGAAAAACATTTGAATGGTACTAATGAAAGTCAAGTTTGGTTGTACAAAATAATAAATGGAGGACATGATTGGCCTGGCGAGTCTGGAAATAAAGATTTCGAAACAAGTCGGCAAATTTGGTTGTTTTTTAGTGCTTTTTTGACTGAGTAAAATCATGCACACACCGTTGGAAATAATTAAATTATAAGAATACAAATTAGATTAGGATACATTTTAAAAATTCTTGTGAATAATGGAAATTAACAAAGAAGGTAAATATAGAATAGAAGTAATTGATAGTCTCAGAGGATTTGCTATTATGGGAATAATGCTTCTTCACAGCATAGAACATTTTAATTTTTATGTATTCCCTGATTCAGAAACACAGCCTGCTTGGCTAAATAATATGGATTCTATTGTTTGGGATAGTTTATTCTTTATGTTTTCAGGAAATGGTTCTGTCGCATCTAATGTAATGAAAAATCAAATTTTTTATATTTACAACAAAAAAGATGTTCAAAGGTCACTGTTTTCCTAAAGCAATCATATT
>Ga0308007_10000294_pt1 | contig 22852 bp, 32 predicted proteins | sample Neamet71_FD_203152 | JGI IMG/M metagenome (GOLD analysis project Ga0308007, IMG submission 203152) | Marine microbial communities from water near the shore, Antarctic Ocean - #71 | ecosystem: Environmental > Aquatic > Marine > Unclassified | place: Southern Ocean | collected 2014-06-07
TCGGGACTAGGCGATGGAGAGCATCTATTTTCTTCACATATCATTTCTTCAAGTGTATCTAATTTATATTTATATATTTCGATATTTTCCGATATTTCATCATTCATATCATATAGTCCGTCGGTATTATAATTATTTTCGTTATAATTATTTATTTCATTCCCACTTTCATACAAAAGATGCGTGGGCATCTGATCTTCTAATGTTGATATGTTTCCTTCGGTTGGTCTCACCATAAATCCTTCTTTATTTGTCCACAAAGCAAATAAAAATACAATTGAAAAAAGAATTATACGAATATCCATTCTATAATAATATAGAAATAATTTAAGCAAATGAAGCAAGAGACTTGGTATAAGGATTTGCTTTGAATGGATCCAGTAAACTTGGATCCAATCTATTCGATAACTTAACATTATCAAGAGTCTCTTTCTCCTGGGTAAATTGGCAAGTATTATCCTGAGGAATTTCCTGATAAACCTTGTCTACATTATTGATTCTGGGATTAAAATAATCGCTCTCAATCTTCTTAATATCAACATTAAGTGTGTCCATGCCATTGGTCAGTTTGGTACTCTCAGGCGTGGGGTCCCTCCCAAGAGCAATAATTTCTTTATTCGGATTAAGATTAGGTATTGCTTTAAGATATTGATCCGACGCCATTTCAGCAGGGACAGTTGAACCACCATTTCCAGAATATTCAAACATAGTTGTAGATTTAACGGTTGCTCTCACTTTGTCTTGTAATCTTTCTTCTGGTAATTTAGTAACCGTGGGGGCAGTGAATCCATTGCTACTATCCAGAGTTGTTTCTTTAACAGTGGGTTTCATATTATCTTGTAACTGACTTGTTTCGGCATTAAAGACAGACTTAAAGTTACCTTCATATGTTCTTTCGCTCGTAACTTCTCTCTCATTGGGATAAACAAAATAACTTGATTTATTGTGATCATCGTCATTCATCTTCCCTTCCAATGCTACATTTCTTTCTGTATCGTTTAATAATTGCTGTTTTGTTGTTTTCTTAAAGTTGGGGCGATCTTCATTACTCTTAAATATAATCGGAGCAGCTGGACCGATACTTCCTTCGTTAAGATATTGTCTATTAGTATCCTTTAATTCTTGTTCGGGTCTAATTCTTGGAGCTGTAATCGCGCCCGAGGTCACCAACCACTTATCAGCACTATTAACGTAATCTTGATCCGGTAAGTGTTTATATACTTGCCCTTCTTCTCCTCTCTTATCCACACCCTTGCCGGCCAGCACTTTACCTCCGAATGATAGTTTCTGATTATTAACTGTCCTCCGGTTATCTGTACTATTTCTCTGTGCATATAAAAGACCAACATCTCTATTTATATTACTTTTAGAGTCAATATGAGAAATTCTCTCCTGTTCAAAAGGTAATTCATTCGTCCGATGCATTCCTTCATTGTATCTAGATTGATCCGCCGCCGGGCCATCAAACGTATTTCCAAAAACATTTCCATATGGGGTCCATTGATCACCCAAAGGTTTTTGTAAATCGGTTCTCTTACCTGTACCCTTCTGATCTGCGTGATATCCTCCAAAATGAGAATCCATTCGGTGATTTCTGCTGGCTAGATCGACCTGTGTCGATTCATATCCAGAATAAAAAGGTTCAACTTTAATACCTTGATCATTTACTAAAAAATCTTCTTTTGTCATATCCCCCCCATCCATGGTTTGTATTTTATCTGTATAAATTTCCTGACTTCTTAAAGTATTTCTACCATCCATATTCAAAGAATCTATTACCTTAGAATCAGTTTTCATGGCCAATTTATGATGTTTAATAACTTGATCGAGTTCATATCTCTGAGAATCTTTGACATTATTCATATCATAAATAGTATTTCCAGACCCCTGAAAAATAGGAGGTTGGATTTCATCATATACTTTCTGTTTCTTTTCTTTATCTTCATTTATGAAGTAACCCGCCCCCAGAATGCCGAGTAATATTAATGCTTCCATTTATATAGTATAAATAATATTTTAAATAAATATTAACGGATTTTATTTACAGAGTTTTCATCTAACGAATTTCTAATAATCTCAACAATTCGTTGGGTATATTTTCTACAAAATATGAGATTATTTTATCGCCATCAAAATATCCTATAAGCTTAAAATGGCAATTATCTTCAAATAAAATAAATACTGTATCATACTGGGGATTGTAATCAATCAAAGTATTATAAACCGAATAATCTTTCATTTCATCATTATTATTCAAAATAAAGATATTTAATTGTAAGATACGAACAATTTCATTTAATAATATATAATCACACCAGTAATTGTGACCACCTTTTTTTAATTGATATTGAAAATCCTCTAATGTTTTGATTGTATAGGGATCCCATTCTTCGTCAAAGTCGCCCCCATCTTTCATAATTTTATAATATCCTATCATTTCATGAAATTTTTCTCCTGTTATTGAATCGGCTATAATTTTACGAATGTTGCGAGAATTAATTATCTCGTAATCTTTATTAAATTTATTATGATCATTTAATGAGTTAGCAATACAGTGAAAGAAACAATCTCCGTCTGATTCACAATCTAGAACACCGAATGGTGAATTCTTACTATTCCGGGGTGACATTTTGTTTAAAATTTTAATCCAGGGCAATGATAACTTTGACCATCCAAATTCCCCGAGAATGTGATGCCAATTTCCGTTATTAACTTTATTTAGTTTGTCATTTTTTTTGAAATATGTTTTATCATCTTTTATAATAATATTTTCAGTTAGATAGAACTCCATTTTAATAGTATTTACCCTTTAAATTTAAATACTATTAAAACTTAAATAAATAAATAAATAAATAAATAATTATCTATGATAAAAAATAATGTTAAATAGAAAACTAGTTGGAAAATCTTGTAAAATGTGTGTTGCTATCCTTATCGGAATTATCGTGGCGTACGGCGTGTCTAAATTACTTGAGAAAGAAAAGGGAGATAAAGAAAAAGATAAAGAAAAAGATAAAGAAAAAGATAAAGCAGAAGATTGTGGATGTTCTGCTTAGATATTCTAAAATGGCCACAGTCCCCTATTAGATTTAGAAACTTTGTCAACCAATCTTTCCATTCATCTTCATTATAATGACTTGTTATTCTTTGATTATATGATGATGAATAATTCCATAATCAAATTTAAATACTTATATTTTCAATTCGTGTTCATCGTCAATTCCGCCCGTGTGATTTAATTCATAACCACCAAACACAATCGCCAATCCCGTAATTATCTCCACCACTATAAATATGAACAAAGTCATCTTCATATTCTTGTTAAATAAATTTATAATAGAAGTGGGAAGAATATTAGCTACTGAATAAAATGATCCCAGTAAATATGAAATTATACCCACCCACGTACACACGAGAATTAACATTAGTCCTCTATTACTAATTATAACATCAATCATTTATAATAAAGAAACATTTTATTTAAACAGGTTTAAATAAAATGTTTGGGATTACCGTAATTCGGATTCTGAAATCTATTGTTTGAACCCTCAACATAATTAACATTTGGTTTTTCCGAGACCTATATCTTTAAGTGTACCGATCTGTTCTTTATCTTCTGAGCTCTTGGCTATAAAATGCTTATATTAGTAGTGGCGGGACCGACGTAGACGGCGCAGTGGGCATAGACGGCGCGGTGGGCATAGACGACGCAGTGGGCATAGACGACGCAGTGGGCATAGACGGCGCAGTGGGCATAGACGGCGCAGTGGGCATAGACGGCGCGGTGGGCATAGACGACGCGGTGGGCATAGACGGCGCAGTGGGCATAGACGACGCAGTGGGCAGCTGTCTCTCCCCGGAGATGACACCAGGTCCGGCGTTTTCCCCGAATCTTCCATTATAGGGCTGAACATTGGTATTTTTGGTGAAATCGAATTTACATTCTGTTTCGTGTTTATCTAAAACCCCTAACACGGTATTTTCGCCTAATCTTCTAAAAGGTTCAACCGAGTTTTTCTGTGGATCAAATGGCAAGAAATCAAAACGATTAATACCAACACCCTTCAATTCAAAAGAATTGTTCGTTAGCCTCGTACTTTCTTCGGCAGAAGGCCCCCCATCCGGAAATACGACCATATTGTAACTATTGGTTTCATCAAGCGGAGCATATTTAAGAGACGGATTATTTGATAATTCTCTTGTCATACCTTTTAAATCGGATTCAACGTCGAAGAAATTAGTATCCATAAGAGACCCACCGGCCTTCTGCAATTGAATATTCGGTGCCCATGGATAACTAATTTTATTTCTTAATTTAGCATCATCCAAACGATACATACCCGGCCCCATAGACATGTCGGTCATACTCTTATTATTGACAAGGGTTTCCATATTATATTTAGTATAATATAATATTTTTTAAAAGATAATTATTAATAGTAAATAATTAGTGAACTGTCTTTTCTTGACATCTTCTTAAATAATCAGCATTACGGACCATTTGTCTGGTCGGAAGACCGCCTCTCACCCAATCACTCTGAGAATCTTCTTGAACAATATGTTTGGGATCCTGAACTTCCTCACTCAATTTGGGGATCATGGGAGTGAAATAATTACCAATAGAAACTCCGGCCAGGGAATTGCAAGGTTTTTGATCAGACGAGAAATCGGAGGAAATTAATACAGATTCAGCATCAACGTCGTGGTAACCCTTGGAAATATTTGGGGTTGTAGCAAATAATCTTTCAACTACTTGATTAATGTCTCGTTGATTTGTTAATTTATCCCTATCTTGCCTTAATTGTGAATCATTATCAACTAAACATCCCTTTTCGGCAATCCACCCAAAACCCCCCGAGAAATTAATACCAGGCTGCGAAACCTGGATAGATCTAGCCTCTTTCAGACCACATTCGCACCCATTTTGATTATCCATATAATACAGACCCGGTCCCTGTGATTGAAGAGAATCCAAATCAACCGTTAATTTATCATCATGAATATTCGCCTTAACAAAAGTCTGAAAAGTATTTTTTTTACTTGTGTCCGGTTTTGCGCATTCCTGGACATTCCCGTCCATTTCGGCGGCATTCGCCTGATATCCACTGTATCCTGACATTTATATACTTAAAATATATTTTATTTATTTTATGTTTATTTGTTTATTTAGAATAAATTGCGACAGATTAAGGTGGACCTGGTCCACCCGAATTACCCATATCACTCAAACAAGCTAGTCCATTTCCTTCTTTACATGTCTTGGGTGTCCCATAACACCACTGAGCAAAAGACCCCTGATCATTCGGTATCTGATTCCCCGGGACTGTATAAAATTGTCTTTGACTATTATTCTTTCCAAATATGTCCTTAACGTCTCTATATAAATCTTTATTAAATAATTCTTCCACTCTATTTTGAATTCCTACATTATTATAAGAAGGACAAGACTTGGGTAGTCTTATATTATCATTACTGAATTCATTTAATGCTGGATTCATGAATGGATTATCATTAGTAGGAACTCTGCATTGTGTTTCTAAATCATTAATTTTAACAAGATCATCCAATCTATTGCTCATAGATTCTTCTAAAATATCGTCCACATGAGTATCGGTTGATCTGTTCCAGATAATCCACGTAACTGCCGCAACGGCGGCCGGCACCAAAAGATATCTATTATCTCTTTTTACTAAATATATTATTAATGAATAGATGATTGATAATCTTAGAATGGCATTTAATTTCCGCGTGATGTCAAAACGTTTGGAGGGGAAAAATTCAAAAATATAATCTGTATCATATAAGACACTCGGATTCTTGTACCAGAAAGGTGTAGATATCATAAATATATATACTATAGAATTTAATTTAAAATTTATTTACTTCTTTCTTTTTTTTTCTCATCGATTTTTTTCTTTAATTTTTTTTTATTTTCATCCGTTGATGTTTTATCCTTCCCATCCTTTTGTATATATTTTCCCTTCATTTCTTCACAAGGTAATTTATCTTTCTTTTCTCCGGTTGATATTTTATCTTTCCTCTTGTCCTTGCTAGTACCATCACTATTGTCGGGTGGTTGTGCTTGATTCATTTGACCCATTAAATTTCCAAAAAGAGGATTATTAGACATGTTTCCGTACATATTCTGTGCTTCTTCTTTTAAGATGTCTTCATTTAAATCGCCGTTTTCCATTTTTTGTTCCATTATCTTGTTAATATTTTGGAAAATGGATCCCATTTTTTCGGGGTCCATCATCTGAGCCATTACATCCATGGGGTTACTATTTTGATCAACTTTTCCGAACATTTCTTCAATATTCATAGAAGAAGCAACCTCCTTGGCGATGGATCCTATATTCGAATCCATTAGTCCACCCAGCATGTTTTCAAAATCGGATTCATCTTTATTATCTTGCGTTACTTCCTCTGTTAATTTTTTCAATTGCTTTAAGTCCCTTGCTGTCTGTTTATCACTGATATCTTCTTTTTTGATTTCTTCTTCGTTTCCAATACTTTCCAAAGCATCGCGAAGTTGCTTTGAAGAATTCAAATTAATATTAATAATCGTGAATGTTTGAAAGTATTTCCAGATTGTGCTCTTAGTTTTATCGGAAATATTCTTTCCCCACAATCTCTGAAATGAAATCTCTTCTAAAAGATCTTCTACTTCAAAAAATTTCTCATCCCTCTTTGTAATTAATTTGTTATTTTCGTCAATCTTAGATAGAAACGCCCCGATTTTGGGACAATTGTCTAACTTTAAATCCTCACCCGTAATTTCAGATTCATAATTACGATACAAACAATTTTTTACCTCGGGAAATGTTTTGCTCAAATCCCGAATAAAACTTGAAAAAATACTAAATACCTGCTTCTCAATTTCCATTTATACTAATAAAGAAATATTTATTTAAATAGTTTAACGTAAAATTATTTCTTCTTCTTAGAAGACTTCTTACCAGGTTTCTTACCAGGTTTCTTACCAGGTTTCTTGGAACCTGGTTTCTTGGAACCAGGTTTCTTCTTCTTAGGTTTCTTCTTATGAGGTTTCTTCGTTTTAGGTTTCTTCTTTTTAGGTTTCTTCTTTTTAGAACCGGCTTTCTTTTTCTTTTTCTTTATAGTTTTTGTAGGTTTTAGTTTATCTTTAACTGTTTTTGAACGTTTTTTTTTGAGTAATAAACTTAAATCACTAATAGAACCAACGCTTTTACTTTTTTTATTTAAATCCAACCCTTTAATCATTTCATCAATAACATCTAATTCGTTTGGTAATCCAGATAAGCAAAATGCCGCAACTATTTTTATCTTTTTATGTGATTCATTACTACTAATATGGTACCCTTTAATCATTCCAATTGTTTCGGATAAACTTGATTTATATTGTATTCCATTTATTAATTTATTAGGCATATCACTAAATTTAATAATACTTATAAATCCTGGACATTTATAGATACCTGCTATAAATTTACTGTGTCGATCTATATCTAATATCATATCTGGATATGTTCTCATTTTTCTATGTAATTTAGCCTTATGTTCACAAATATCATTGCGTATTTTACCTGCTGCTAAACCTAAACTAAGATTACCAGATAGCAACTCATAACTATCATCAACTAATGTATAAAAATCAATATCACTTACATCTATATCTTCTGGTTCTCTACCATCAGCTAAAAAAGGTTTAAAAGAAGAACCATGGGCTGATATAACATACGTTGCATATCCTCGGTCTTTCTTGATAGGATTTTTATAATTTGAATGTTCCATATATATATAGATAGATTTATTTCCTTGCCATACCATTTCCAACTTCTCCTCTCTCTCTTTGTAATCTCTCATAATCGTTGTCCATTTGTTGTCTTTTCTGGGTTAAATTAGTATCGTGTGCCTCCATTTCTTGAACTTGTCCGTGCAAAGAAGATTCGGTTACACCCTCTAAAAAGGATAAATTCGTATCAATTTTGTGAGTTTTATTTGTATAATCATCATTTTCTTCTGTAATCAGAGAAAATTCCATACTTCCACCCGAAGCACACCATCCCTCCAATTCGCCCTCCGAATTAACCCGGCATTGGCCTTGATCTTGTCCTTCGGTCGGACTATCGGGTACCCCCTGTTCTTTTTTTCCTTCAACGAGTTTTCCCAGATATTCGAATACAGTTGTCCCAGTAATAACTTGTCCGTTAATTAGGAGACACGGAACCGTTTTAATATAATCTGGAAAAGATTGAATATCAATATTAACTACTTTAAAAAGGGGTTTTAAAAATTCGTATTGGGCAATACCTAGTAATAATTTTTTCGAGTGTTCGCATCTCCCACTAATAAATAGGACTCTTTCAGACATTTAATAAAATAGATAATAAGATATTTTATTTAAAACAAACTTATAAATTTGATTTATTTAAATAACTTAAAATAAATAATAGTATAAATAATAAGTATGTTTAAGCCGAGTATTTCCGATGTTAAAATCATAAACAAAGAACTACATTTCATAATTGAAGGAGATGATAAATACGGACTGGATAAATCTATCATTAATGCTATCCGTCGTACTTTATTAAATGATATTCCCGCCATCGCATTCAGGGCAGATGAAAATACTACAAAAGATATTACAATTGTTGAAAATCGTGGGCAACTTCATAATGAAATGTTAATGCAAAGAGTTGCTTTAATACCTTTATATATTGACCCATCTTCTTATATGAAAACATATTTATTTGAGCTCACCGTTGAACACGATAATTCCGAAGTATTTAAATTTATTACATCAAACGATTTCAATATTTACCCACTAAATTCCGATATTCAGAAAAAGATTGATTCCCTCGATAAAGATGACGACGCTGCGGAATTAGATGTATTATTGAATTCAAACAGTTATGAAAATTACGATCTTAACAATCCTATCTCACAGAAACAAAAAGACTTAATATTAAGACCATTTGAATTCCGAAACAAAAAAAATTATTGTCTTATTACTGAACTTAAAAATACCAACGACGATGATTTAACTCAGGGTATTCATTTGTTCGGCGTTCCGTCTTTATCAACGGGTAAAGAAAATTCTAGGTTTCAATCGGTTTCCTGTGCGACTTATTCCTTTCTTAAAGATGAATCGTTAATTAATTCGATTATTCAAGAAAGAATTAAAACTGAAAAAATAGACGAAGAAGATCAGGAATCTTTTAAAACAAAACTGTTGCTGCGAGAATCCGAGAAATATTATTTCAGGGACTCAGAAAACGAACCCTATAAATATAATTTTGCGATTAAATCAATCCATTACCTTAACTCGTCTGATCTATTTCAAAAGTCAATTGAATTACTTATGGATAAATTAGATTATCTGAAATTATCATTCTTAAAATTATTACAGGATAAAGAAACCTGTATATCAACAGAAAAAATAAATGATTACGTTTATCATTTTATGATTTATAACGAAGACCATACGATGGGTAATCTTATTCAGAGTCATATTGCCAGGAGATGTATTACAGATGAAAGTATACTACAAATGTGTGCATATAAGAAACCGCACCCACTTGAAGAATCGATTAAGTTAATTGTTTCGATCAATCCATCCAACAAAATCGTTAAAGAAAATGATTTGAGAAAATTTCAGATTATTGTCAACTTCTTAATCGAAGAACTTGAAAATATTAAAAAAGAAATGAAAATTTTATATAAAGTGGGTGAAGAATCATTTTAATTATTTAGACTCATCATCTTTATCATCTGCGATCGGCTCCGGAGACACGGATCCCGGGTTCACGGATCCCGGGTTCACATAAGATGATAATGTAATAACCCCGAAAAATAATAATGCGATAACGAAAGCGTGTACAATGATCGCCGCATAATTTGTTTCCTTAGAGAAAAAACAAATAAACGGGATCATACATTCTTTATCTTCGGGGAAGGCGGGTAAAGTTAATAATAATCCCGGGCTAAATAATAACGATAATAGAGCAACAATACCAGTCATCTGAAGATTAGAAAGAACCATAATTTATAATATCATATATATATTTTTTTGAGGGAGAAAGGGCGGGTTCTACACTCTCTATCCATCACTACTGAGCTTTCCCCCTCTCTCTTCCAAACAGCGACCACGCAGATAACCACAACAATGACCACTGTCTGCCCTCCATGCTTCTGCCACCAGCTCCTCGCTACTTTTTGTGTACCAATGTTTCCGAGCCCTTCAACCGATCCGGTGTCATAGATATTTTTCACCCACTTGCCGTGTAGCCTAAAACAAACTTATATTAATTTTTTTGATAATTAAGGGCAAAAACCAATCGCTTAGAATTTAAATTATGAATATAATCTTTAATATCTTGCCAAGTTGTTAGCTTCTTATCTTTTAGATATCTTTTATGAATATCACTTACAAATGGTTTCAGATGATAAGGGATATCTTTTTTATCTGTATTCTTAAAGATAAAACAATTTTTATAAATATTGTATAATTCATTACTCAAATTATGAATTCTATTACGATATCCTTCGAACAATTTAGAGTGCTCGGGATAATATTTTATATATTCTTTTAGATTCCCATTTTTTCTTAACTCAATATAATTTAATAATCCATTATTCGTATTAATTTTTAAGGATTTTACTCTCTCAAATTCGGGATTACTAATTTTATATCTCCGGTTATCTTCCTTGATGGTAAATCCCTTAAATTTATAATCATTCATATTTTCCAGTTCAATAAGTGAAATATTATTAATCTTTGATAAATTTGGATACTCATCATTCGCTAATCTTTCAATTTTCCCCTCTAAATATCTATAAGCTTCAACTAAAAATAATTCATTAAAAGATATGGGAGAAACATTACGATTGTCTTTATGTCTCATAACAAACGAATAAGAACATTTTTGATCTAGTAAATCTATATCTAGATCACATTCATTAAACATATCCTTAAAAGACTTATTTTTGATCCATTTGTTTCGTCCCCCGATTTCACTCCTCGTTGAGATCAACCATTCATCTCTATAAAAAAGATTAATCATCGTTCCATCAAGTAAATGTTGTATTTCTCCACCAGCTAACGTAAAATCATCCGTAATACCCCCAATTTCGGTAGATTTTACCGGGGGTAAACAAACAACTCTGTTACTATTTTTGTCGATAACCGCGCCCCTACAATACATCTTCCAGTAGTCGCTATCATCGGTAAAGGTTAAAGATTTGTCATAATGATTTTTAACCAAAAGTAGATCTTTATATTTGACTACTTTGAGCCCCACTTCCTTAAAAAGATTGATATAATCTTTATTTTCCGAAATAAAAGATTGTAATTCCATACTATTATTATAAGTATTCTATTATTTTTAAATATTAACCAAACAAAATAAGGCCACCCAAGATGCAGCCGAGTACGACGCTTAGAAGTATTGCAATGCCGCCCGGCGCCTTCTTTCCGCTGTAAAGAAGGCCGAGGCCAACGAAAAGTAAAATAATCGCAATAATCGCAAGGATCACATTAATCCAGTCGGTATCACAACAATTATCTATGGTACACGTAAAATCGACACCCGATACGTATGCGGTACAGCTATCCTTGTCTGTATTTAGATCTTGCCACATCCCACAAAACTCAGGCGAGGGGGAGCATTCACATTTGAGAGTTTTATTCTCGCCATCCCCACCATCAAAACATACTTCATTTTCGGGGCAGACCTCCCCTGCCCCCTCTCCGGTGTAGGTCGCACCCCCCTTCACACACTCGGCGCAAGTTGCGGTCAGTTTATCTGACTGCCCCGCCGCGTCGTCCTGGCCACACGTGCGCCCCGACGCTTTTTGACATGAGTTGGGCACGACGGAGGCGGTGACCGCCGGCGATGAGGGGACGTAGGTGCAGGTACCGGATCCAGAGGCCACCGTGCAGCTACCCAAGGCGGGTGGTTCGGCCTCGGTGAGAGTACAGGTTGTCGGGTCGTCCGCTTCGGTGGCCGGATCCGGCACTGGCGTGCACCCCTCGTCGACCGCATCCCCGGCTTGGACGGTGCTGCCCTCGACGAAGGTGGAATCATTTACGCAATCTCCGGAATCCAAACCTTCGGCGTCGGTTAGCACCCTGTATAATAAATAAAGAGATAAAGCTCCAATAATTATCTTCAAATCTCCCTTTTTATCTTCGGTGAGTTTAAAATAAATTAAACATAGAAATAATAAAAATATATTTAAGTTATTCATTATATATTATTAATATAAATTAATTAGATGAATATGGAACCACTAAAAAACATATTAAAAATATACAAAGATAAGAATACAGTATTTGAAACCTTTTTCACGGAAGAAACTCTTGTAAAGATTAAAAATAAAACATTTTATAATAAAAACGAATCAGATATTTATCTCAACGATAATGTCACATTTGTAAAAAAAAATACAGGAAAAGTATTTAAATCCGGTAAAGTAATAGCAGTTGATGGAGATCTTATTACAATCAAAACAAATGTAAACTATATTTCTTTACCTTCCACTGCATATTATTTATTTGTGAAAGTTAAAAATAAATCAAATGATAGAGATTTTTATAAAGCTCTGTTAAATTCACTTTAAACAAAATAAAGAGCATTAAACTTAATTACCCTTTTCCGACAAATAAAACAATTACAATTATATTCACCCATTCGATCTTTTAATTCTTTAATGCACTGAGAACAGCCAGTATGTCCACAAGGATTCATATACGTATCAACATTCCGCTGTAAACATAGACTACAGGTATTCCCCAGGTTTCCATTATTTATCTTTTTTATAAAATTATGAAAATAATAATTTAAAATATATAATTCTTTTTCATACTCTTTTTTAAGATTATTACCACTATTATTTTCTTTTATTTTCTTAGATACTTCTAGAATACTTCTATTAATGCTTGTGGCTTCAAAATCCTTGTATTTATTGTCAATATCAGTCAAAAATTTTCCGAAATCGCTTATTTTTTGGATATCTAAATCAAGTTTATCGTAATAATCCTTTAATTCCTTCTCTTTCCTAAGGACTATCCCTTGTTGATTCTTAAAGAAATCTAACAGATCTTTAAAAGATCCATTGAATATGTCTATCTTATCTTTATGATCTCCAATATCACAATCTTTATTTTCAAGGATAGTATTACTTAAATCGACCAAGAGATCTTCCTTAATTTGGAAGACTTCTTTTATTTCTGCATTTTCGGGGATAAAAGTATTCATATCTTCAATTATATTTATCGCATTATTATCCCAAGGAATTGTTTCATTGGAATAATCTAAGGTAGCACACATGTTAACATTCATAAGTTTGGATTACTCTTGGTAATTATCTTTAAATTATCTTCTATCATTGATATCCATAAGTTTGAATTTAATTTTATTAGATTTTTCTGTTTTAATTAAAGCATTTATTTTATCGATGAATCCCTGGGGTAAAATATTATCTCCATAATAAGATTTGAAAATATTATATAAACACTGAACACCTTTGTATTTTTCATCAAGTTCCTCTGTTAAAGATATTAATTCAATAAGAGTATTAAGAGATGGTATAATTTTATCATGGATGATTTTCTTTTTTTCTAATTCGGTAACCAATAGAGCATGACCAATTAGGAGATCTAATTTTTTATTTTTATCACAGAATTGCATATACTCACTCTGTTCTTTATCTATTTCCTGTGTTTTTATTTTTATTTCTAGCTGAATAACCTCTCTTAAAATCGTTTCATTTAAATCTTTCTCATCCTGATATATTTTACTTAATATCTCTATATAAAATTTATTGTATGAAGGTTGTGCTACGCATTTACAAAGAATATTCACTATAACCAATAGTTTGAGATAAATTTTACCCTCCAATCTTTCTTTTATTTTATTCATGATTGTATCTACATTTCTATCTGTTAACTTATTTAACAGACTATTAATTTCTTTTAATGCGAGTGTATCGGCACTAATATTTTTATTACGAAATCGTTTATTCTGACCTATTTTTGTATTTGTTGTTAAACGAAAATATTTTTCGTTCAATTTAATACTCCCTAAAAATTTTAGTAACTCCTTTTGATCTTTATTATCGGAACAATACTCTTCATAGCCTTTACCAAACTCCTCGGAACTATGAATTTCTTTAAGTTCCTCTTCTGTCCATGTTTTCATGACTAAATTAATTTATTTATATATCTTTATATATAAATAAATGAAAAAAAGGAAACCAAAACTTAAAACAGATAAAAGAATTTGTTATTTAAATGAATTAACCGAAGAAGAAAAAAAAAGATGTAATCAGATTTGTAATCTTGGATTCTCCAAAGAGAACCGATGGGTTGAAACAAATTATATTGCATCTGTTCAACAAAAAAATCCAATAGTTTCTTTATTGTATGTAGGTGATCATATCGTTGGTGTTTGCTTTGTAGATATTGAGAGAAAAGATGTTATTAAACCGCTTTCCAATTTATTTTTACATCTGCATACGATTTGTATCGATCCCGAATATAGAGGAAATGGTTTGTGTTTTCACTTAGTAAGAAATCTACTCAACGCTAAAATAAATATCGATGATACAATGTATAGTCTTGGAAGATCTCTTAATATGTATTTACACGTAAGGACAAGTAAAGGAGATCACAACGTTGCAGCCATTAAATGCTATCAAAAAAATGGCTTCGAATTAGTAGATATGATGTATGAAGTAAGAAGTGATGGAGAAGTAAATACAGCAATGGTTCGCAAAAGAGGTCACACCAAAAGATCTTCTAGTAAAAAAACTAAAAAAAAATAATTCAAGGATTAATAAATTTCTTATCAAATAAATCATAATATTGAAAGCGAACACCCTCTTCCGTTTTATATTTCGGTTGATACGTTTGTTTCTTCCGGAACATGGATGTTCGATCTATTCCATCCAAACCACTATCAAATCGTTGTTCCCAAGAATAGAGATCCTTAAATTCTTTTTTCATTTCTTTAGAAAACGAACTTTCCGGAAATAATTCATATTCATATTCACTCTCAAATTTACTATGGGCAACATCAACTTGATCTTTATGAATAAATTTACCTCTTTGTCTAAATAATTCATTTAATGATTTAGTATCTAAATTTTCGGCTTCCGGCAGAGTTAAAACTAAATGCGGAATATGTTCATCATGAGCCAACTTTGAACCTATAACAACATGTATTTTTCTTTCATAATCATATTCATCCCCCTTCAAATCAAAATTAGCGGCCACCTCCTTAATACGTGGAATCAATACTTCCACCGATCTTTCTATATCCCACTGAGGTCTCATACTTTCAATTTTTCGATCTTCTACAATTAAACTTGTAGCTTCTGGATTAACGATAGAAGATAGATCTACTTTGGTGTGTTTATGTTTTTCTCTTTGTTCCCTTTGTTCTTCTAGTTTTCGAGGTAATTCATATCCTGTTTCTAATTTTTGAAAGTGTTCTATTTGCGGATTTCCGAATCCTAAATATTCGGCCAAGCCAAACATGCCCGATTTTTTACTCTTTTTTTTAGTTTTTTTACTTTTCAAACTTAGTTTATCTTTTTTAGAAAGTTTGGCAGATTTTCGCAGTCGCTGTGTAAGTTGTTTTTTTGTGCCACTTACCGGTAATTTATATTTTTTACATAATGCTTTCAATTGTTTCAATGTTAGCCCGGCCATATACTATAAATTTGATTTTATTTATTTATTTATTTATTAGTTTACATTTTTAAACAATGCTGGAAAAACTAAATAAATTAATTTCAAAATATACAGGCTGGATACCCTCGGAAAAAATAGAAACAACAGAATATATTTCATCGGGAGCATCCTGTGAAGTTTATAGAGCAAAATATTTGGATACTACAATAATTCTTAAAAAGTTCGATTCAAAACATTATGAATATGAAGAAGGAGTTATCGAAGATTTAGTAAATGAACTAAATATTTATATTCTGCTAAAAGACAAAACAAAAATACCCCCCGACCAATCCACCGGAGACTGTGTGGGGTATTCATTTTCAAATCTAAATAATAGCTATCAAACTTATTTAATCCTTAAAGATTACGAAACAAATGGTGATTTCGGAGATATCATTAAAACCGATAAATATTGGTATCCCAATAAAGATAAAATAACCGAAAATGAATATTATTACGAATATCGCGGTAAGGGTTGGATTTATAACATGGAACGAAATTATAAATTAAAACTCACCATGTCTCTATGTGAATCCTTGAAAGAATTACACGATAAAAACATAGTTCATTGCGATTTAAAACCAAATAATATGATTTTAGTAGATGATAAAATTATCCTTATTGATTTTGGTGTATCTAGATACTTAGATAAGCAAAAAGTTATTGTAACAGATGAGGATACGGGTACTCTTGGATATATGTGTGAAGAATTACAATTTGGTTTATGCTCCAAAAAGAGCGATATTTATTCCCTGGGTATCTGTATTTTGGAATTATGGGTGGGGGAAATATGGCAAGAGGGAAATACTTATAAAGAATGTAGAAAAGAAACCCTAAATAGTTTAAAATATTTAGAATGTAGAGAAAAAAATTTAGCTAAAATAATTCGCAATTGTATTCTTAACACAAAGAGGAGACCCTATATCCAAACAGTTATTAAGAACTTGAAAAATATAGTCTGATAATTAATTTATAGTTTACCAATAGTAAAAAATTCCATCGGTTCCATCCAAAAATTTGAGTTATTTTTTGTTTTAATTTCTTTTTGCATCTCTTTGAAACTTACAAACCGTAAAGGTTTGCATCTACAACCATTAATCTTATTCCTTTGACGGCAGCGGAATGATTGACGGTCTCCCTTCATGATAATGACACGCTTGCCATTTTCCGAACGAACATAATTTGTAATTATCTCCATGCTATAATATTTTTCTCATTCTTCTTTAAGTAATTTGATTTTTTGGATTATGAAGTTGACAAACCAGGAATGAGAGATGTCTCCTATTAAGGATCTAAGGAAACAATGGATCGGAGAGAAGAAACTTTGTAAGAAGGGGGGGGGATCTCTTGTCTTCGGAGACCAGAAGAAGATGGCTAAACGGATCATAAGATCTTTCGCAAAGAATGATCTTGTGACATTGTGTGCGCCCCCGCAGTGGGGGAAAACAGGTGTTTCTCTTTATGTTTCATACATCATGTCACAGAAAAAGGGAATAGATCCCAGCAATGTTTTCTTTATTACCGCAATGTCCGATAGATCGTGGGTCCAGCAGACAAAGAGCAGAGTTCTACCGATGTGGAGAAAGAATGTTTATCACCGAAACACTCTCAATAGTCTAGAAGCTCGAATAAAGAGAATGAAAGAAGAAAAGAACATCCTCATTATTGTGGATGAATGTCACATCGCAAATAAGAGAAAACATATCCTGGGAAAGATCTTCGAAGAGATGGGGCTAAAAGATCAGGACAAACTAAGTACAAAAAACATCAAGATCCTTCAGATCTCAGCAACCCCCTCTAATGCTCTCATTGACGCCGAAGGATGGCGAAATCATGAGAGAATTTGCCCGAAAGTAAACCCAGGATACGTCTCATTCCAGAAATTCTTAGACGAAGATCGGATAAGGGATCCCCATAATCTCGCAACCGAAGAGGGCGCCGAGAATTATTTTTCAGAAGTATGTTTGGGAAAACCCATGTATCATTTTGTAAGATCGGTCTCCTGTGGCATTACGGGACCAACAACATACGCCTCAACGAAGAAATCGATTAAGAAACAGTGCGCGAAGAAAGACGCAGATTTTGTAGAACTCAACATGACAAAATCTCACAAACAAATTAACGAGATCTACGAAAACTTGAACAAACGACCAGAAAAACACACATTTGTTCTTATCAAGAATATGCTTGGGGCATCAAAAACTCTCTCAGATAAATATATGGGATCTGTCCACGAAAGCACACCATGTGATAAGATCTATTCCTCCGAGATCCAAGGTCTCCCTGGAAGAATGTGTGGCTGGAATAAGAGAAGAGGTTCTGAGGGAACTATGGTCTACTGCCAGAGAAAGATTGTGGAGAACTATCTCCTACTCTGTGAATCAGAATTCGACTTTCATACCGAAGATCTCATTTGGGGTGACAGTCGTCTAAAAATAAGCAAAAACGGAAAAATTAATTCCAAAGAAAGCTACATCGCACCTCTCGTGGTGGAAGATGAGGTCGGCGACGAAGTTTCGGAAATATCCTCATTAACAGAAGAAAAACGCACATCCGAAATATAAACTATATGAAAGTAAGAATATTATGAGTTTTTGTTATCACGAACTTAAAAATCATATAAACCGGGATTCACTCGGTGACTGGTTTGAAATTACAAACAATAAATATAATAGCTTTAAAAAAGACACAAAAACGAGTTTTCAATTGGATCTAGAAAGTAAAAAGGCACAATATAAAACCGATTTTTTATCCAATTTTAAAGATTATGAATTATTTTATGAAAATCTAAATCATAAGGAAATTAAAAAAAAAATACAAAGTAAAGAAAAATTTATAATCTCCAAACCGACCCTCTACAATAAAAAACTGAACCTTTTTGTGAAACCTGATTTAATTTTTCATAGAGATATATTCAAACATTATTTTCCCGAAATTCAAAAGGATCTTCCCGAATATATCATAATTGATATTATTTACAAAAATATTCATTTTAATGCAGATAAATCCGATATCCTTAATAGTGGATCAATTTATTATCATAAATGTAAGATGTATGTCGCTTCTTCATCACTGGGAATTAAAGGTCAGGGTTATTTTTTTGGAAAAGAATACAGACACAAAGAACGAATCCTAGCAAAAAGAGAATATATTGGATATTTCCCTTTAACCGAAGATCTAAAAATGACAGTTGAGGATGCTATCAATTGGTTAATTAGATTAAAAGAAAACTATGATAAATGGTTAATTTATCCCAAACCATCGATTAAAGAGTTATATCCAAATATGAATCGTAAAACCGGAGAGTGGTTAGACGAAAAAACTACTCTTGCTCATTTAATTAAAGAAATAACCATGGTATGGAATATTTCATATAATAAAAGATGTCTTTTACATGATAAAGGGATAACAGAATGGGACGACCCGATTTTATTGAGTAATGTTTATCCATATAAAGTGAGAGATAATCACAGAGAATATGTTCAAAATAAAATGATTAATATAAATTCTCAACAAGAAATTCTTATTGAACCTCGTAAAATAAAAAATTATGATTTTTTAAATATCATTAAAAATCAAGAGAATTCAATTATTTTAGATATAGAGAGTGTTATCGATTTCGAAGAAAAAGAAAGTTATTTTACCAATGAAAAATATTCAGAGATACCAAAAATTTGTATTATCGGGACAATAATAAATAAAGATGAATATATTTTTAAAGATTTCACAATTAGATTTTTAAATAACGTCGAAGAAAGAAAGATTATCTGCTATTGGATTCAATTCCTTAAAAATAATTTTACAGGTCCAATCAAAGTTTACCACTGGGGCAACGCCGAAAAAGTTTATTTAAAATATATGAAACAAAAATATCCCGAGTTTGATTTCCCCGAATTTGAAATGATTGATCTTCTATCATATTTTAAAGCAGAACCTATTACAATTAAAGGATGTTTTGGTTATGGATTAAAAGAGATCGTCAAACAATTATATAGTTTGAATCTTATTCAAAATCAGTGGTTAGACGATACAACGGGTCTAGACGCAATGGTTGAAATTAAAAAGATATCTGAATTAGCCAAAGATAAAAATATTCCATTAAAACGTTTTGAAGGAATAAAAAAGATTATTTATTACAATTATATGGATTGTAGAGTCATAGTTGATATCCTTAAAATGTTAGAAAAGATGGTTTAGGATATATTCAGAAACTAAATTTATGATTCCAATACATGTAATAATTATAATGTGACTTGAAAAATTAATAAATATAATTTATATTTAAAAATAAAATATGATATTTATCATAAATAATGCTACCCTGTGAACATTACAATTCCCATACTGGACCTAAATTAGTTCGCGTGTTTCTAGGTACAGAAGATATCACCGAAAATATGTCATATGTTTATGGCCCAGATCGTAACTGGCAAGGATGTCTGTGGACATACAGAGAAGCGTTCGGTGAAAACTCCCTGAATAAACAATTCAGATTTGATTTCAAAGGGGAAGATGGTAGAGATCACTGGTTTAACGGGTTCATTACAAATTTGGACCAGTATTTTAATCCACCTATGAGTCAGTTATATACAGGCATAAACGTTTTGAAGGAATAAAAAAGATAGTTTATTACAATTATATGGATTGTAGAGTTATCGTCGATATTCTTAAAATGTTGGAAAAAAATGGTTTAGATTATTTAAACCAATTAGACGATTTTTTTCTAAGCTATGCAAATGAAGGATTGGATCAAGTTGCTGATTGCTTTTGTTTTGGGATTTGTGTTTAGACACTCGATGAAATCGGTTTGCAGGGGTCCGTTGGTTGAGGGGGCGCTCGTGGATGGATCGCCCAGCCCCTTGCCGCCCGCCTGGCTCAGCCAAACCCTTTGTGTTCCCAAAGTTCCCGGGCCGCCGCCAGCAGCGATGAATTGCGACAAAACACAAAGTGACGGCGGGTTCAACCGTGACATGAGCCAAGACATTGAGGAGTTCCTCCGCAATAACAGAAAGATGACGGTAGAACTTCGCAAATTTTTTAAGGATAAAGAAGTCGATGCGGACGAAACCGAGATCATGAGCATGCTGTCCGATTGGCACACAAAGTCGGAGAGATTGTGTGAGGCGAATACATCTTGTAAGTATAATGAGAGCAGTGAACATTTAAAATATTTGAAACAAATTTGATTTAATCAACAATAACTAACCTAAAACCATTAAACAATGATCAATACTATCGGCGAAGAAGAACAAGAAAGGGGGAAACAAGCCTTACAAAAAAATAATGAAGAATTGGATAGAATTTGTAAAAATATTTTCTTATTTTTTGGATGGTTGTGCGTTTTCTGTTTAATTATTTACGTTATCTCTATGATTTTAACCGGATAAATGACATTTACAGGTATGGTTAAATAATTCTTCTTCTGAATCAAATGGTTCCGTCTCTTCAATACAATCTTCATGCAAACACCAGATAACATTAGCCTTGATCGGGGGAAAAGAATAGATGTGACCCCACCCCACACTATCTTTATTTTTTTTGTCTTGTTCATCCCCAGGTTCATCCTCGGGTTCAATAATTAACATTTCATTGAGTGTTTCAACATCATCCTTGAGTTGATTTACAATATGAATAATTTCTTCTTTGGTATTCCTTCCCGGAATATGAACAACTCCAACGCCTTTGATTGTAACTGTGTTCATTCTTTTCTTTATACTTGATAAAAAAATTTATTTATTTATCAAATTTAACATAATTTAATTATTATCTTCGTGTGAGGTTTCGCTGATCACAATAGCCATAACAAACATAGCAACTATGAATAAACATAAGAAACATAGAGGATATTTATAACCCCAAAATTCAAAACACCGGTCGCACACCGTGTATTCTTCGTTTTGTGATTCCATAGTAATATTGCTTTTGTTATTTGCTTAACAATTAATATCAAATTTAAATTTATAATGGAATCATAAATGGGTAATTGTTCTTCTTGTTTCAAAGATAAAAAAGAATATAATGATCGTTTAATTACACATAAATATTGCGACAAATGTAATGTAACTTATCTCTCAAATTATGAATACAATAGACACATTCCAACGTGTAATAGGGTATATGGGGATATGTAGAGTAATTAATATTAGCTACCCAAACATAATTCATATTGAATGGTGTCAGGGTTTCTTGCAATACTTTCTAAAAATACATGATTAAAAGATTCACTTTTCTCGTTATTATTTACAGAATAAAAATCACAATTCATAATTTCAGTTAGAACTTGTTTTAATGAAGAAAAGTTTATGTTTATCGAGTGTATTAAGGTTTAGTATATAATTATGAATAATTATATTTAATTATAATAAAGAATGAATACCAATGAATTAATACGTTTGTTTTATCCAATGTTTGTCGGTTATTTGGTTTCATTAAAATGTAAAATGAGTAAATCGAGGACAACTATTAAATTTAGGCCTCCTGGTTATGTTTTCGGAATAGTGTGGCCTATATTATATATTTTATTAGGATTAAGTTGGATAAATTCGGAGTATAAAAAAGATATAATTATAGATGGTTTATATTTTGTTTTATCAACGTTGTTAGCACTATGGATTGTGGTATATTCATGTTATAAGAGTAAAAAAGGTGCGTTGTCAATTATGTTATTATCCATTTTAGCGATAGTATTTTTAATGATATTAATACCTACGAAGAGTAGATTGTACTTGGCGCCTCTGTTAGTATGGTTGTGTTACGCATTATTATTGAACACGTCTGATATTCAAAATTCTTAAAATATATCAAATTTGATAAACAAATAAGGTAGAGTAATAAGTAAAATAATGAATAATGAATTTGTCGTGTCAATCCTTGGCAATTATTGACGCTTTTTCGGACAAAGCTGAACCCGATTTTCTAACTCTAATTATAGAAGATTTAATCGTAGATAAACTAATACACGATTGTCATTTTATACTCGATATAAATAATCAGATGTATAGAACTCAATTGTATCATTATATTGAGTGCCGAATTAATTATCAGAAACAAAAAAATGAAAAGAAATTAATTTTTGCATGGTGTTTTTATTCACTTTGCTCAGACACAGATATTTTAGACAAGATAGGTAATTGA
>Ga0308007_10000301_pt1 | contig 22579 bp, 20 predicted proteins | sample Neamet71_FD_203152 | JGI IMG/M metagenome (GOLD analysis project Ga0308007, IMG submission 203152) | Marine microbial communities from water near the shore, Antarctic Ocean - #71 | ecosystem: Environmental > Aquatic > Marine > Unclassified | place: Southern Ocean | collected 2014-06-07
TTATTCCAATAACTTGTGCTAACCGGCTCGTTTGCATACAACTCAGAGGAGAGTAGCAATAAACTAATAACCATTAAGGTAAAGTGTAAAAGTGTTTTCATTAATTTTAACCTCTCCTTTCAGTGAGCTTTTAATCGGTAATGCTTAAGTAAACCGTATTTGTATTGATCTAATCTCCTAAAACAATGCCTTCTCTTCGTGGATCAGCACCACCAAATAAGCCTTCTTTTTTGATCATAATGCCTTGCAATCCAGAGTTTAGATCACGTATAGACACCTTAAATCCCATTGCTTCTAACGGTGCTTTAAATTGCTCAGCAGCCGTGCCTTTTTCAAGATCATAGGTACCAAATCGATTGAGCATATTAGGTAAACTAATAGCGGTTTGAATATCCATTCCCCATTCAATATGAGCAATGAGTGCTTTGGCGACATAGCCAATAATGCGTGAACCACCGGGTGAACCCACGATAAGGTAAGGTTTGCCATCTTTTAATACTATGGTAGGAGCCATCGATGAGCGAGGGCGTTTGCCTGGCTCTAAGCGATTGGCAATTGGATAGCCGTCTTTATAAGAGCTAAACGAAAAATCGGTCAATTCATTATTCAGCAAAAAGCCATTGCTCATTACTCGTGAACCAAAGCCATTTTCTATGGTAGTAGTTACTGAAACAGCATTGCCATCTCCATCAATAATGGATATATGGCTGGTGGAAGGAAACTCGATAGACATATCATCTGCTAGCGCAATAGCATTTTTCCATTCTGGCTCACCGGCACTAACATTTTTTAAGGCTTTGCCCGGTTCAATTAATTGGGCGCGTTCCGCTAAATAGTCAAAGTCAAGCAAACCTTTTGGCATAGGTACAAAATCAGTATCAGCAATGTAACGGCCGCGATCTGCAAAGGCTAATCGTGAGGCATCACCAATAATCTGCCAAGCCTGCGCCGAATCTGGTCCCATAGACGCTAAATCGAAATGGCTACTAATACCCAGAATTTGGGCAACAGTAATAGCGCCTGAACTAGGAGGACCCATGCCACAAATATCGTATTGCTTGTAAGGCATACAAACAGGAGCGCGTTCCTTTACACGATAATTGTTGAAATCGTCTAGTGCTAATAAGCCGGGATTATCATTTAAATTTTGTACTTTTTTAACGATGTCTTTTGCAATATCGCCAGAGTAAAAATGATTGGCGCCATATTTACTGAGCGCTTTTAGCGTCTGAGCGTAATCGAGGTTTTTGAGTAGGCTACCTTCGGTTAAAGGTGTGCCATTTTCATCAAAAAAATACGCTTTCGTTGCAGGATAACGTCCCAGCCTTTCTTGGTCTTTAGTGATAGCACCCGCTAAACGAGGTGAAACAGAAAAGCCGCTTCTTGCTGTCTTTAATGCCGGTTCTAATAAATCTTTCCACTTTAAGCGCCCAAATTTTTCGTGCAATTCTCCCATGAGTTTGACCGTGCCGGGAGTACCAACAGAGCGACCGCCCACTACGGCATCGTAAAATTTTAATGGTGTACCTGTTTCATCTTGGAATAATTCTGGTGTCGCCGCCATCGGAGCTGTTTCTCGGCCATCAAATGTCGTTGTTTTTTGAGTTTTTGCATCATAATAAACAACAAAAGCGCCACCACCTAAACCGGATGATTGAGGCTCCACAAGACCAAGCATCATTTGCACGGCAACCAGAGCATCGATTGCTGAGCCGCCTTTTTGCAGCACTTTATAACCTGCTTGGGTAGCAATAGGGTTGGCGGCCGCGACCATGAATTTATTGCTTTTTACCAGCTGTTTAGTATTCGTACCACTTGCTGCTTCAGGCGCTATTTGATCGCTTGATTGTGAGGTAGCCGAAAAGGCGTTAGAGGAGACTGCGAATGAAATTGCGATAGAGAGAAGTTGGATTTTACCTTTCATACGTATTCCTTTTGTATAAGCTAATTATGTGCTTAGTAAGGAAAGCATATATAACATGTCTTTCTTACTGTAAGTCTTTCCACGATAACCAAGGTAAACCTAAGTGTAAACCGTTAATAATTTGTTCTTTAGAATCGATATGATAGCCATAAACACGAATGCCAAAGACATGTAGCATGATACTAGTTGCTTTTGCTTTAGCATCATTCTTAGAATATTCCGCCATTAAAAAACGAACATATAAGGCTTCAATTTTATGAAGACGTTCTGATATATAGCGTTGTAATTCAGGTTGTCCACTGAGTTCTAATTGGCTTTTTATTAAGAAGCAACTGCAATAATGACGTTGATCAACTTCTTCTACAAACTCCATTAACATCTCGCGTACACCTTGCTCGACAGAGCTGGCGTTAGATAACATAGACTCTAATTTAGCTAAAGATTGCTCTGTGTAATAATCGAGAGACTCTTTGAACAACCCTTCTTTATTACCAAATGCAAGATAAATGCTACCGGGTTTGAGTGCTGTTTCATCGCACATGATTTGCATCGATGTGGCGTTATATCCTAGGCGCCAGAAAATGTTAGAGGCTTGTTCCAAAACTGTATTTTTATCAAATCGCATTCTAGCCATAACGTAAAAAGAACCCATATTAATGGAAAAACACTATGCGATTCCTTATTTTTTGCACAGTAGTGTTTCTAGTATAACGACTTCACGCCAGATAGTGCAAATACTTGAACGATCATTCAAATTGTATTTGAATAATCGTTCAAGTCGTGATTGAATGACCGCTCAAATTAAAATCTGCCAATGAGGTCAACCATGTCATTACAAGAAAATATTGCTGAGTATCTAGTTGGATTTCGTCAAAAAGCACCAGAAAATGTACAAGAGTTAATGAAGGTTGCTACTCAGAATGTAGCTGACTCAGGGATTGTTGATAAAGCACCGAAAAAATCGGATGTATTGCCTGCTTTTTCTCTACCCAATCAAAATGGTAAAACCGTTAATTTAGCAGATTTGCTGGTTAAAGGCCCTGTTGTTGTTACTTTTTACCGTGGTGGCTGGTGCCCATATTGCAACTTAGAATTAAAAGCTTACCAAGACCAGTTAGCCAATATCAAAGCAAACAACGCAACACTCGTTGCCATCACACCAGAATTGCCAGACGAGTCTCTTTCAACAACAGAGAAAAATGCATTGGAGTTTGAAGTATTATCGGATGTAAATGCAGAATACGCTAAGAGCCTTGGTCTTGTTTTCTCATTAGCAGAAGAGCTACGCCCAATCTATTTATCATTTGGCATCGACGTTGAAAAACACAATGGCGAAGGTCAGTTTGATTTACCACTAGCCGCAACGTTTGTGGTTGCACAAGACGGTAAAATTGCCAGTGCCTTTGTTGATGCAGATTACACAAAGCGTCAAGAGCCAAGTGACGTAGTCGCAGCACTAAAAGCGCTTTAGTACGGTAATAGGAAAAAAAAGCCTGTGCCAAACACAGGTTTTTCTTAATCTTCTCTACTTAAATAAAAATACCAATAACAGTAAAAAATAGAATGTAGAATCCGCTCGCATTTTTTGAAAATACTATCTATATTGCTCAGCACCTGTGATTGAAGTGATCAATTACACTATTTAATGAGTTATATAATCCATTATGTAATGAATTCAGTGACGAACTTGGCAATGGACTGGCGATTTTATAAATGAAAGTACTTTCTGTTTTTTTGATAATTTGTATACAAATTGTGATGTTCACAAATTTTGTGCATGCTTACGATTACCTGCCAAAAAATCAGCCAGTCAGGCAACATTCTTCCGTTCAAGAACAATCCTCTTTGTCCCTTTCTGTACTTGATACTAAAACAGCGATAATTGAAGAGATTATTCATAATGATGATGCCGATAGCAGCATTGATCTATGTCTACCTCTTGGCATTGTGCCTGAATATTCTTTGAGTTATCAATCTATTGCTATGGAAAGCAATCACCGTTTCTTCTCTTCTATTACTTGGAATCAAAAGGCGCATCTTCGCCCTCCAAGTCTTTAACGTTTTCACTCTCATTTTATTTAATTGATACACGACGACACATTAGTGCGGTCGGACGTAACTCGGTTTTTAAAAATTAAGGATAGAAACGTGAAAAATAACACATTACAAGAATCAAACATCAACTTAGCCGCCTTACTATTAAGAGTAGGCTTAGCTTTAGTGTTTATTATTGGTGGAACCTCTAAACTCAGTCTATTGCTAGGTGATGCTACACACGATGGCATGGTTGCTAATTACATGTCGACCAGTGGCTATATAAATTCAATCTTCCAAGAGTATTTATTCACTGGAATGTTAGGGCAATTTATAACCCCATCTGGCTTTTTAACCACGCTGTCTACGTTTGAATTAGTAAGTGGTATTGCTTTATTAGCGGGTTTTTTAGTAAAGCCACTCAGTTTGTTTTATGCCTTTCTGTTGTGGACCTTTGTCATCGCATTACCAACGATGACAGTACCCGGTTTTGAAATTGAGGCAAAAACCTACACCTCACCAGCAATATTTGTACAAATAAGAGACATAGCGCTTTCTGGTTTTATGTTCGTACTGTTTAACTTAGGAGCCGGATCGAAAAGTGTTGATGGACGCTTTATTGCCTCACCAACACAAGTGAACTGGGATAATTTAGGTTTGTTATTACGATTATCATTAGCGAGTTCATTAATCGTAGGCGGCTTCTTTGGTGAGTTTGGTAAAGTTGGCACTTTTGCAACACCTCAATGGTTGTTAGCGATCACTGGTTTGGTTTTAGTGTTTGGTTCTCAGCGAGTACTAAAAATTGCAGCGGCAATCACCATGGGGATTATGTTGTGGTATATGGTGTATAAACTGAATTTCGATAACTCAGTGATTAAAAATCTTAATGACTTTAAACGCGAATTTGCCTTGTTTACCGCAGGTGCTGTACTTGTTCTGTTTGGTGGAGGGGATAAGTTCACGTTTACGGATTTTATCACGAGAGCAAAAGTCACGTGCAAACTGTATTTGATAGGCGTTAAAAACTAACGCTAAGACAATACAAAATAGTAAAGGAGCCATTTGGCTCCTTTTTTTATGTATACAATCCTTTATCACAAAGTAGTCTTTATTCATCCACAAGCATTTTACCTGTTGTTTTTTTAAGTGATCTATTAGATCTGAAGTTGTGTAAGTTACATTAATAAACGATATCAATAAGAGTTAGGACTATCAAACTAGTAGAGGCAGAAATTTCTACATGGCTATAAATCATATTAGCTCAAATAGATTTATAATGAATTCATGGTTGAAAAAGCTAGACTGATATACGCTGTAAAGGCCTAACAAGATGTCGTAATCTAGTTTTGCAAACTGTTATGCTCTTTGTTCTAAAAAACTGTTCGCCTGCTACTTAGTTGAGTTTGGCGTTATAACAATAGGATAACTCATTGAATTATTGGCAGATTATTTACTCCGTATATATAAAAAAAAGCTCTCGAAGTGCATTATTCAAAAAAACTATTAAGTGTGGTAATAAAGGAGATAATTTTTTCCTTCTTATATGCTTAATATTTTTTATGCTTGGAGTTACTTTGTTCTTCATTAAGTACGAAGAAATATCATTTTACCTGATTGTGGTTGGTGAAATAGGCATGATTTATAAGTTAGATAAGTTAAAGAAAGCTCTAGTATTAAATGAATATGGTGATCCGAATATTGCTCAAACTCCTCATGATGATGTGGAGCATAAAACGTCACGTTATTTAATGTTTAAACAAGAGCTTTGTCATAATAATATAGCAAAAAGTCATGTTATAGATTGTTTTGATCTTGTTGAAACTCAGATCGATATATCTGAGTCAGCAGGTAATTCAGTTAGAACGTTTTCAAATTTTGGTTTTGGTGTACTTCTCGGTATTTTAGCTACTTTTTGGAAAAAGCTTGAAACAACAGACCTTATTTATGTTGGACTGACCTTACTTGTTGTTGGGGTTTTTATTGGCATTGTAATTTCATTATTTCCATCAAGAATTGAGAAGTTAAAAGAAATGAAGTATTTCATGCAATTATATTGTAGAGAAGTGACGCTACCAGATAGTTCTGGCAGAGTCTGAGTTACTCCCGCGAATGATAAATCAAATTAGTGCTTGTATTTATATTGGTTGTTTTTTTTACGAAATTATTGATTATCAAGCGCTATAAGCGCTATAAGCGCTATAAACGTTCTAACTAACGGCTATTTAATGATTCACGAAGTTATCCATTAACATGAAATATTCATTCCCCATACAATCCCTTATTAATAAATGGTGCCATGGCGAGCAATAACGCTTGGGTATAGGTGCTTTCGCGTGTGGCTTGGTGGTTGGTGAGTAGGGCGATGGCGCCACCTTTTTGTTCGATGTTGTCGGTGTTGAACAGTCTGTCCATGACATGGCCTAATTCTTCGCCTTTTAATAACGCATTGTAAATTGTGTGCGGTAATGGCAGGCGAGAGCTGCAACCAATGGATTGAGTGTCATTGTCCAATATGGCAACGTAATAATCGGTTTGGTTTTTCTTGTTTAGATTTTTTTATTGGTGTGTATTTATACTTTGTTTAATTTCAATCTTTTCATTAGGTCTGATGGGGCAAGATAGATTTTTGTTCGCCCATCTTTCGTTTCTAATAAAAGCTTCAACAAAGTCAATTTTGATAGATTTTTTCTCGCTGTATTGTCAGTAACATCGTAGGCACTAGAAATTTCCTTTACTGTAAACATCCGGCCGGGTTCTTTGGTACCTTTTTTTATGATGTCTTTTTGAATAAAATTTAGGTCGTTGTTGTATTTGGAATTTTCTAAAAGCTGCAGAACTTGCTTAAATTCGTCTGTTTTATGTTCTAAATACTGCTGTAGTTCCTCGAACGCGGCCAAAATTATATCTAGTTGGAAATCAATAAAATAGGTAAGATCATTTTGGTCTTTCTCTGTATACATATAAGATAATCCGTATCCTTTAGGGTCATCTTTTAGTAACTTACTGATTGAAACATAGTGGAATAATTCATACCCATTTTTTAGCATAAACCAATAAAATAACGCTCTCGCTGTTCTGCCATTGCCATCTCTAAATGGGTGTTCGTAACCAATCATAAAATGAAGAATAATGGCTTTTATAACGGGGGCAATAAATTGATTTGCATTGATGCTTGAATGATCTGTATTCGCAAAGTCACATAATTTTTGTAGTCTTTGTGGCATTTGTTTATAACATGGTGGTTGGTGTGCTATTTCACCCTTAGTGTCTTCTACGTATATATCATTATTTTGTCTGAATTCACCCGGCACGACATTATTTTCTGTGGTTAAGTGTGTCGCTATTTTGTGAAAATCTAACATCAAATCGACAGTTAGGTCGTCTTTTGATTTTTTTGCGGCGTGTTTAAGTAAGAAGAAGTTATTAAGGACCATTCTTTCATCTTCATCAACAGGCTCCCTTTCTTCTTCTAACATTTTTTTTGCCACTTCTCTTGTCGTCGCAGCGCCTTCAAGCTGTGCGCTGGTGATGGCTTCCTCCATCATTAGGGACGATATAAGAAACTTTTGTTGAATATTCTCAGTAGCCGGATTGTTAGCAATCGCGCCAATGCTACCGCCAGAAACTGTTACTACTTGATGTAATCTTGCTTCCATGGAATGTGTAATCAAATATGAAAAATCGTTTTCTTTTTCATCTTTTAGGCTAATAGGCTTTCTTTGTGTTGATCTATGGAGCTTTATAGCGAACCAAATATTTTCGGCATCGGCTCTTGGAATGCGCCACTTTAACTGGTTCCAATGTAAGTACTTCCCTTTTTCATTTGTCGATTTGTATTTGCTAAGAAAAGGCGAGACAACATTAAAATCTATTTTTTCAAAATGAAATTCAGGTGCCTTTTCCACACTACTTTTTGACATAAACTCAAAATCCTAAAATTGCGTTATATGAGTTTATGTTGGCATATATAATATGAATGTCAATCTATTAATAGTGGTATGAATGAGGTTTTTACTAGATGGTTTGGCTGTATTATTCTGACCTCAATTGTTGATGTTTGGAGCGAAATAAAAAAACGAACCATAATCCACGAAGTGAGCCATCCACATAAACCATTCACAGCGCATACAATTCCTTATTAATAAACGGCGCCATAGCGAGTAGTAACGCTTGAGTATAGGTGCCTTCGCGTGTGGCTTGGTGGTTAGTGAGTAGGGCGATGGCGCCACCTTTTTGTTTGATGTTGTCGGTGTTGAACAGTCTGTCCATGACGTGGCCTAATTCTTCCCCTTTTAATAAGGCGTTATACACTGTTTGCGGTAATGGCAGGCGAGCGCTGCAACCGATGGATTGGTTTGTTTGATCTAAAATAGCGACGTAGGCAAAGGTTGCTGGGCCATCTTCAAAGTTGTCTACGCCGCCTTCCATGGCAACATAATAATCGGCTTGGCTCTTCTTATTTAGGCTTTCTTTCCTACAATAAAGTGCGCGGTTGATTGCGCCTGTGCGAGTGTCGGCGGCGGTCATCGGTTGGTCTGCGACCAGTGATGGTGCATGTATACCGTCGCATTTGATTATTGTTTTGGGGAAGAGCAGAGTCATGGCCTTGGCAACGGCGTTTATTTTGACCGGATTTTTGGAGCCGACAATGACATTTATTGTGTTGCTTTGCATCTGCTGTAGTTCTCTTTATTAATGTTATGTTGTTAACAAATGGAAAAATTTAGTTTAAAGGATACTTTACCGTAAATTGATGGCGTTATCCTGAGTGCTGTTCACCTTTTTTCTCATGCTTTTCATCTCACCTTGTTTTTATCTGCGGTACAATGCTTGCCAATAAGCAATTTTCATTTTACTGATCCTGTTAGGTTAAAGATTTAATGAGTAAATTATTTGTGATTGGTATGGGGCCGGGTGATTTAGGGCTGGTGGCACCGAATGCGTTAACGGCACTGAAGGCGAGTACTGATTTGGTGGCGTATGGTTATTATTTAGATTTACTTGGCGATGACATTATTGGCAGTAAGACGCATCACAATTTACCCTTAGGCGAAGAAACTGAACGGGCGCGATTAGCATTAGATTTAGCGGCAGCAGGCAAGTCTACTGCGCTTATTTCGAGTGGTGATATTGGTATTTATGCCATGGCAACCTTGGTTTTTGAATTACTCGATAGGCAATTACAAGGGCAAGACAATCACCCAGAATGGCTAAATGTTGATATTGAAGTGGTGCCGGGTATTTCTGCTATGCAAGCAGGCGCGAGTCGTGTAGGTGCGATGCTGGGTCATGATTTTTGTACAATCTCGTTATCTGATTTATTAACCCCTTGGGAAACCATTGATAAGCGTATTCATGCGGCAGGCGTGGGTGATTTTGTGGTGTCTTTTTATAACCCCGTGTCGAAAAAACGTGACTGGCAATTGAATCATGCACGGGATGTATTGTTGCAATATCGACCGACGACAACGCCGGTGATGATTGGCCGACAATTAACTCGTCCCGATGAAGACATTCACTTAACCACTTTAGCGCAATTGGATGCCAAAGACGTCGATATGTTTACTATGGTGAGTGTCGGTAATAGTGAGTCTCGCCATATTGTCAATGGCAATAAAGAGTGGATTTACACGCCGCGTGGTTATTCGAAGAAACTCTAGCGTTTTCTATTAAGTGTTTATTGATTCTTTCTTTTAGGTTCTTTTGTTTAGGTCTTTTTACAGGTAATAGTATGACAGTATATTTTATTGGGGCTGGCCCCGGCGACCCAGATTTAATGACTATAAAAGGCATGAAGGCACTGCAAGCGTGCTCTGTCGTTTTGTATGCAGGCTCGTTGATTCCTCGTGAGGTGATTGCCAGCATAGAAGATAAAGCTGAGGCGATTTATGACACGGCTTCGATGAACCTTGATGAAACCACCGCAGTGATTAAAAAAGCCGCCAAAGAAGGCAAAGATGTAGCGCGTTTACAATCTGGCGACCCGGCTTTGTATGGTGCGATCGGCGAACAAATTCGTCGAATTGAAATGCTTGGTATCGATTATCAAGTGATCCCCGGTGTGAGTGCGGTGGCGGCATCGGCGGCGTTATTGGGTAAAGAGTTAACGTTATCAGGCGTGTCACAAACCGTGATTATGACGCGTTATGAAGGCAAAACCCCTTTTCCAGAACGAGAGCGTTTGCCTGCTTTAGCGCAAAGTGGTGCGACCTTAGCCATTCATTTGGGTGTCACCAAAATTCATAAAATTGTCGAAGAGTTGATGCCACACTATGGCGAAGATTGCCCAGTGGCGGTGTGTTATCGAGTTGGCTGGCCAGACCAAGATTATGTGGTTGGCACATTGACTGACATTGTTGCCAAGGTGCGTGCGAAGAAGTTCACACTAACCAGCTTGATTCTAGTTGGCCGTGTGTTGGATACGGACGACTTCAACGACTCTTATCTATACGATAAAAACCAACCTAACTTATTCCGTAAAAAACAACGAAGCTCTCGACAAAGTAACGTTCACTCTAAATCTTCGTCACTTAATGAGACCAAGGACTAATTATGCAATTGAATAAAATTCCCACCACTATTGTGACTGGCTTTCTTGGCAGTGGTAAAACCACCTTATTGTCTAACGTATTAAAACAAGCGGCGGGCAAACGCATTGCTGTTATCGTCAATGAGTTTGGAGAATTGGATATTGATTCTGAATTGCTGCGCTCTTGTCCTTTGGATTGCGATGATGACGGTACGGCAACAGATGCGGCAAAAAAAGGTAAAAACGGTGAAGATGGTTTTTACGAACTCGCTAATGGCTGTATTTGCTGCACAGTAGAAGAAGAGTTTTTACCGGTCATGAAACAGTTGGTGGAACGTCGAGATGACATTGACCATATTCTCATCGAGACCAGCGGTTTGGCATTGCCCAAGCCTTTAGTGCAAGCGTTTAATTGGCCAGGCATTCAAGAATATTGTACTGTCGATGCAGTGATTACTGTGGTTGATGGCCCAGCGGTAGCCGCAGGGCGCTTCGCCGATGACGAAGATAAAGTGCAAAAGCAACGCCTAGCCGATGAGAGTTTGAATCATGACCCAAGCCTACAAGAATTATTAGATGATCAACTGAGCGCCGCCGATTTAGTGGTGGTCAGTAAAAACGATTTGCTGACGAGCTCAGAACGTGAGCAAGTGAAAAACACTATTTCTCACCGTTTACCAGCTAGTGTAAAAACCGCGTATATCGACAATGGTGTGGCACCGTTAGACATGTTGTTGGGAATGGATGCTGCCACAGAAAGCCGCATTGATAATGTTCATAACCATCATGATCACCACCATGCACACGGTGCGCATCATGATCACGCCCACGATCATTTTGATTCGTTTGTTATCAGCATGGGTGAGGTGGATTCTGCTCGTCTCGAAAGCGCATTGAATGCTTTGATCGACACGCATAATATTTTCCGCGCTAAAGGGTTTGCCGCGGTAGAAGGCAAGCCAATGCGACAAGTATTCCAAGCGGTGGGCAAACGTTTGGATAAATACTTTGATCGTTTATGGAATGTGGAAGAAACTCGCCAAACTCAATTGGTGTTTATTGGCAAAGGCATTAATAAAACCATGGTTGAAAACGCGCTTAAGGTTGCGTTAGCGCATTAGTCATAACGTCAAATATATAATAAAAGTTGAAAAAGGGTAAAACGAGTGCACCTACTGGCAGCAAAACCGGGAGGCTTTGTTGATGATGAAGGCATCATTGATTTAGCACAAACGGCGGGAGATATTGTGATTCTGGCGGCGGCGGACTCTTTGTTGAGTGCACTGGCACAAGGTGTTGCGTCTTTGTTAAGTGATGTTCAGCTTGATGTAAACACGCAACTTTCTCAGCCTCTTCAAGATACACTACCTGAACCTCTTCAAGATACATCGCCTCAGCCTTTTCAAAAGACACCTCTGCCCAGCATTCGTCTTGCCAATTGGATGCAATTACTCAAACCCGCAGCGTTTGATTTATATGAAGACAAAGTATTAACCAATACGCAAGTCGTAGTGGTGTCGTTTTTGGGCGGCCAACATTATTGGCAGTACGGATACGATCGACTAATTGCGTGGTCAAAAGCGAAAGCCGGTCGGCAATTAATTTTAGTGCCGGGTGATGATTCGGCTGATCCAGATTTGTCTTCAGCGTCAACAGTAAGCACAAATAGCTATGACGAAATTTGGTGTTACTTACGTCAAAGTGGGTCACAAAATATTCGTGCTTTTTTAGATTTTTTGTTGACTGATATTCTTGCTATTAATAAAGACGATTTACGTGAGTGGGGGCTAGAAAAAAACACCGTCAAAAAACCAAAAATATTGCCAAGTTGTTTGATTTATCACGCAGGTGAATCCATCAGTTTGTCACAGTGGCGTATGTTAGAGTCAGCTGACTATCCTGTGTGTTTGGTGATCTTTTATCGCAGTCATTTGCAAAGTGGTAATACACAGATGTTCGATGACTTACTGGATATTATACGTCAGCAAAAACTGTCACCATTGGCTGTTGCGGTAGCATCTTTAAAAGAAAAAGAGTCACTCACGTTACTCAATAATCTCATCGAACAAACCTCAGCCAAAATTATTTTAAACACCACAGGTTTTGCTAGTAACCGTATGGGTAGTCCTGATTTAGCGTCGACGCCAACGGATTTTCAATCGAGTTTTAGTCACTCGATTCCCGTGTTGCAATTAATACTGTCTGGCAGCACCGAGGAAGATTGGCAACAGCAAAGCCAAGGATTACGTAGCCGTGATGTCGCTATGCAAGTGGTGCTGCCTGAAATGGACGGCCGTATTATCACTCGCGCTATTAGCTTTAAAGCGTCCAGTTATTATGATGAAGATTGTCAAATTGAGTTAGTGCGTTACGCCATTCATGCTGAACGAGCACGGTTTGTGGCTGAATTAGCCAAACGTTTTGTTAACTTAGCCAACAAAGCCAATAGCGAGAAACGCGTCGCCTTGATTTTAGCCAACTATCCAACCAAAGATGGACGCATTGGTAATGGCGTTGGTTTGGATACGCCGGCTTCAACGGTGACTATTTTAAATGCATTAGCCGATGCCGGCTACCCAACGGATAATATTCCCCAAGACGGCAACTCACTCATTGAAGAACTACTTGGCAGCATTACTAATAACCCCAATAGTTTGCATCACCTTGGTTGTTGGCAGAGTTTGTCGGTGAGTGAATACAATAAACATTTTCTGGCGTTACCGGTGAGTGCGCAACAAGCGGTTTTGGAGCGCTGGGGAGAGCCAGAAGCAGACCATAAATGTCGCCTTCAAAATGGTGAAGCTCGCATTATGTTAGCAGGCATCCGCTTGGGTGAAACCTTTGTTGGTATTCAACCAGCACGAGGGTTTAATTTGGATTTAGTGGCGAATTATCACGACCCTGATTTGGTGCCGCCGCATAGCTATTTGGCCTACTATTTTTGGTTGCGACATGTGTACCAAGTTGATGCGGTGATTCATGTAGGCAAACATGGCAATTTAGAATGGTTGCCCGGCAAAGGCACCGCGTTATCAAATACCTGTTGGCCTGATATTGCTTTAGGCCCGATGCCACATTTTTACCCTTTTATTGTGAATGACCCCGGTGAAGGTTCGCAGGCAAAACGCCGCACTCAAGCGGTAATTGTTGATCACCTGATGCCACCTATGACGCGTGCGGAAACTTATGGCGAGCTGGCAGAATTAGAAAACTTAGTAGACGAATATTATCAAGCCATGGGCATGGATGAACGGCGTGAGATGTGGTTGAAGCAGCAGATTTTAACCTTGGTAAAAGACAGTCATATTGTTGAAGAACTTGCTTTGCCGTCACTGGATATAAACTCCACGATGAATGACGAAGATACTTTACTAGAAGGTATAGACACTTACCTTTGTGAAATTAAAGAATCTCAAATTCGTCATGGCCTGCATCGTTTAGGGGAATTACCCGTACAAAAAAAACTGGCGGATACGATAGTCGCGTTATTGCGTTTGCCTAGAGGTAGTGGCGCAGCAGAGCAGGGGATTATTCATGCGCTGGCACAAGACTTTGGTTTCCTTAACGATGTTGCAAGTGGCGATGTCGCAAACAGTGATGTTTTTGACCCCATGGCAGCTAGTGCAGAACCTTGGTGTTTAGCAAAACCAGACGAATTATTAGCTATTACTGTGGATGCTTGGCGAACACATGCGGATACAAAAGAAAGATTAGAATTGTATGCCGCTAAACTCATTTCGCTTTGCCTGTTAGATAGAGATACTGAATACACTCTCGATTCACTGAGCGAGAGATTACCACTCACATCGTTACTGTTGCAGCATGCCAAGCAAACCTTGTTAGTAGCGTTAGAGCAAAGTGCTACGGCTGAAATAGCGGCGATTTTACACGGACTAAGTGGTGGCTTTGTTGCACCGGGGCCAAGCGGTGCACCGACACGTGGCCGTTTAGATACTTTGCCAACGGGACGCAATTTCTTTTCGGTAGATAATAGAGCAATCCCATCAAAAGCGGCTTGGGCATTAGGGCAGCAATCAGCGCAAGCTTTAGTTGAACGCCACTTGCAAGAGCATGGCGACTATCCTAACTCACTAGGTTTATCGGTCTGGGGTACGGCCACCATGCGAACAGGCGGTGATGATATTGCTCAAGCGTTTGCTTTAATGGGGGTGCGTCCAATATGGGCAGCGGGTTCGAATCGAGTGATTGATTTTGAAGTCATCTCTTGTATGTTGTTGGGTCGACCACGAGTGGATGTGACATTGCGGGTGTCTGGCTTCTTTCGTGATGCGTTTCCTAATGTCATGCGTTTATACCATGCAGCTGTATTGGCTATTGCTGGCTATGAAGAAGCGGGCACAGGTAATACCATTCGTGCCAATATTTTGTTACAAGTGCAGCACCTACAAGCACAAGGATTATCGGCAGACGAGGCGAAGCAGCAAGCAAGCTATCGTGTGTTTGGTAGCAAGCCCGGTGCTTATGGCGCAGGGTTACAAGGTTTGATTGATGAGCGTTGCTGGGACACAAAAACAGATTTAGCCGATGCTTATGTGAATTGGGGCGGCTATGCTTATGGAGAAGAAAACGGCGCAGGTAATTTTGATGGTGTCGAGGCGAAAGCGGCGTTTGTGCACCGTCTTTCTCGTTTGCAGGCTGTGGTGCAAAATCAAGACAACCGTGAGCATGATATTCTTGATTCTGATGACTATTATCAATTCCAAGGCGGAATGAGTAATGCGGTGCGAGAATTCAGCGGTACAATGCCTACGGTTTACCATAATGATCACTCTAATCCGAGTGCGCCTAAGGTACGAACATTAAAAGAAGAGTTAAATCGTGTGATACGCTCACGGGTGTTAAACCCAAAGTGGATTACGGCCATGCAGGAACACGGTTACAAAGGCGCGTTTGAAATGGCGGCCACAGTAGATTATTTATTTGCTTACGATGCTACTACGGATTTGGTTGCTGATTATCAATATCAAAAAGTGTGCGATACCTTATTATTTGAAGAACATAACCGTGAATTTTTAGAAGAGAATAACCCACATGCGTTGGAAGAAATGGCGGAGAGGTTGTTAGAAGCTTGCCAGCGAGGTATGTGGCAAGACAGTCAAGAGTATGCTGATCGGTTACAAACGTTACTACTCGATTTAGATCAGCAGCAAGAACAAGCAAATTAAGCCATAATAATGTAATAAGATCTTTGCATGGCTTTGTGAGAGCAGTAAAGACAAGACATAAATGGTTGAAAAAGCACATATCCATATGGATGTAGACACGGAAGGACGTAGAATGCCAAAGCCGTTTATAAAGTATAAATGAGCATTTTGAGACTATGTTTAACCAAGTATTGGTAAGCGCAGTAGTCATGCGAGTCTTATAACGAGCAACCCGCTTAGATAGAGTATATATAGCCATGAGATATGAAGAGTTAGAACCCACAAAGTCAGCAGCAGAGCAGAAAGTGGGTATTATGATTTGTGGTCACGGCAGCCGCGATAAAGACGCCGAACGTGAGTTTGGTTTGGTGGCTAAAGGACTAAAAACTCGTTTTCCTGATGTGCCTGTAGAATATGGCTTTCTTGAGTTTTCTGCGCCTAATATTCATATGGGACTGAATCGTTTGCTCGAACAAGGTGTTGAACATATTTACGCCGTGCCGGGTATGTTGTTTGCGGCGACGCACGCGAAAAATGATATTCCTTCTGTGCTGACGACCTTTGCAGAAAAGCACGATAACGTACAAGTGACTTATGGCCGCGAGTTAGGCTTGCAAGACGATATGATCGCCGCGTTCCAGTCACGAATTTATGAGTCCTTAGGTCTTAATTCAAACAGTGATTCAGAGCAGGCTCCCGCTGCAATTTATGACACCATGTTAGTCGTAGTTGGCCGAGGTACATCGGATACGCAGGCCAATGCCGAAGCGACTAAGTTAACGCGTATCGTCAATGAGAATATGGGTTTTGGTTGGGCGGATACAGTCTATTCTGGTGTAACGTATCCTTCTGTTGGTGAAGGGTTAGAGCGTTTAGTAAACTTAGGTTTTAAGCGTATTGTGATAGCCCCTTACTTTTTATTTACGGGCCGTTTGATAAAGCGTATTCAAGGTTATGTGGATAAAGTGGCGGCCCAGAATCCTGAAATAGAATTTATTCAAACGCCTTATTTAAGTGATCATCCAAAGGTAATTGATGCGTTTGAAAACCGCCTGATGGAAGTGATGCAACCCACTACTGAAAATGAGAGTGGATTAATGGCGTCGTTTAAACGTCGTCTTGCTGCAGGTGAAGTGGATATACATCATCATCATGCAGAATTCGTGGACCCTGAAATTTTAGACCCAGAAGACGATAGCCAAGGCATCTCTGTAGCAGACAAGAAACACAGCCATTCTCACGGTCATTCACATGGCTCTTCTGTTAGTAATGGGCATTCACATAGTCACTCTCATGATCAGCCACATAGTCATGGCGTGTATAAACATATTGTTCATCCTTTAGGACCAAGAACTATGATAGGCGACAATATTTGCTGTTGCTTTATGAGTCAATTTCCTCAAACTCTCCTGGACGAAGAGCAAGACCGGATTGTAGGAGACTGTTTAAAAACAGCATTGGCACATAAACGTTAAGGACGGTAACGTATTCGCACCTTCCTTAATTAATACTAAACGTTATATTTTATACGAGAGAATGCCTTATTAGCTGGGTTAACGTCTAACTAGTGCAAATATCAACAGGGATAATTGAATAATCGTTCACTTTTTTGACTTATAAACTAAGCTATAAGTGTATTGTTGATAAGAATGATATAAGTTTGAAGAAGGAATGCTTTTTTAATGCAATCAATTAGTCGACCACTAATTTTAAAGCAAGCAGTACTGTCTATGCTAATAGCCGTAGTCCTTAGTCTTGGCGTGAGTTTTTTTAAGTTTTCGGTCATTATTAGCGAAACTAGAGTGGCTGTGGCACAAGAATATTCTCAGTTACTATCACTCATTGAAATTTCTTCTGAGCAGGCCGCATTTCATTTCGATAAAGAGTTTGCTACTCAAATAGTGAACGGCTTAATCAATAAGTCGTTAGTTTATCGTGCTGAATTGGTGAGTAAGGATGGTTCAATTTTCGCTGAAGCTCAAAGCTTTGATAGTCGAAATAGATTTCATGCTTTGGCTGCGGAATTTTTATTCCCTGATGTTGGGCACTATTCCAGTTCTTTGCATTTTGAACCAGACAACATTTTTGTAGGCAAAGTAAGTATATGGGTAGATCAAGAAGTCTTAGTGAAAGACTTCATTAATAATAGACTGTCAGATCTCTTGATTGATTTACTTAAAGACATGGTTCTCGCTTTTCTTATTTCGTTAGTTTTCTTCATTTTTGTAACTCGTCCGCTTAATAGATTAACAAAAGCCCTCCAGCATCATAGCGACGATATATCCCAGCCTTTACCCTCACTTGATGATGCACGTTTTGCGAATAATGAATTAGGTGTATTAAACGAGACCTTTAGTCAAATTTGGACGAAACTCGAAAAAACACTGAAAGCATTAGAACGCAGTGATGCTTATTCTAAAGCGGTAATATCTCAAGCTGGAGACGCAATTTATATCTCAAATATAGATGGAAAAATTGCACTGTTTAATAAAGAAGCGGCAAGAATGCTAGGCATTGACGAAAGAGAATTAATGAATGTCAATCTACAAGATTTACATACTAATGATTCATGGGACCGTTTCTATCAGATACTTATTCAACATCCACTAGATACACCGCTTACAGTGGAAACTGAATATCGACATTCTTCTGGTAAGGTTATTCCTATTGAAATTCGCTTGATCAAATATGTATTGCAGGAAGAAGCTGAGGTACTTATTTTAGCGAGGGATATTTCAGCGCGTAAAGAAACTGAGCGTGAAATTCACCAGTTAGCTTATTATGATTCATTAACCTTGTTGCCCAATCGTCATTTAATTATGGATAAAGTACGAGATGCGTTAAAGGCTTGTCGTAAGCATAAAACAAAAGGGGCGTTGCTTCTTTTGGATCTAGATAAATTTAAAAATGTTAATGACTCATTAGGGCATGATGTTGGTGATCAACTTCTTAAAGTAGTGGGGAAAAGTTTAAATGCATTAGCGTTAGGTGACATTGTTGTTGGGCGTTTAGGGGGTGATGAATTTGTCTTTTTAATTCCACACTTAGAAGATAAGAAAAAAGAAGTTACAGAGCAGGCGGAGTTTTTTGCCAAACAAGTGATTGCTGTTTGCAATGAGACTCAGTATGTCGGTTCACATGAACTGTATTTATCGGTAAGTATTGGTATTACCTTTTTTGATGGTGAAGAAGACAATGTAGGGATTTTATTAAAGCAGGCCGATACGGCACTTTACAATGCTAAGGATGCAGGACGTCATACTTACCGATTTTATAAACAAGAAATGCAGACCATCATTGATGAACGTTTACAGTTAGAAAAAAGTTTACATCGAGCCGTCTTAAATAAAGAATTTGAGTTGTATTATCAGCCACAAAATACAGCAAACGGTGCGTTGATAGGCGCTGAAGCTTTGATTCGTTGGCAAGATGGCGACAATGGCTTTATTACTCCGTATATATTTATACCTGTTGCTGAAGAAATTGGCTTGATTACAGCGCTAGGCGAGTGGGTGATGGAGTCGGCATTCTCTCAATTAGAGACATGGATTGAACATAAGCTTTGGCAATCAGATTGGACGCTCTCTATCAACGTTAGCCCAATACAATTTCAGCACCCAGACTTTATCGCGACAGTAGAGCGACTATTAAAAAAATACAGCATTCCTGCCGAACTCATTGACCTTGAGTTGACAGAAAATATGTTATTGGTTGATCTTGATGACAGCCGAGACAAAATGACTCACATTCGTTCATTAGGCGTAAAGTTATCCATTGATGATTTTGGCACGGGTTATTCTTCGTTACAGTATTTAAAAAACCTGCCTATTTCACGTCTAAAAATTGATCGGTCGTTTGTTAGCGATCTACTAGTTGACATGGACGATGAAGCGATTGTGCGGGCTATTATTGCCTTATCTGGAGCGTTAGGGATTGAAGTACTCGCTGAAGGCGTGGAAACACAAGAGTTGCTTACCCGTTTAAAAGAGATTGGGTGCTTGAACTATCAAGGGTATTTATTTGGGCGTCCTATCGACGCAAAGAGTTTTGCAAAAGAACATTTTAAAGATTATGACTCGAATAAGTAGTGAATCATAATGTTGAGATAGCCTGTTATTTGATACCATTATTTAACATACAACTTTAATGTTCATTATTAAATCAGGCTTACATTTTTATGTCTTTCAATGTTTACTTGTGTTCTGTTATTTTTCTTTCTTCCTCTGTATTCGCAGATGCTTATCAACAAATTGTATTAAACCCAGTTCAGGAAGAGCCATTTTTTGTTGAACCAGAGGTAAAGCGTATAGAAGCGAATGGTAAGGACGAATTGTTGAGTAAACGGGTTGTAATGGAAAAGCAAGCCATTGTTAATCCTTTTGTTATTACGCCACATAAGCCCAATTATTTCTTACCAATACACTATCAATCTGATGTTGAGAGTAATGATCTATTAGCGAGCGACGATGCACTTGATAATATCGAATTTACTTTCCAACTGAGTGTTAAATTTCCGGTAGCGAGTCATGTGTTAGGTTCAGACTCTAGACTGTGGATGGCTTATACGCAAAAAGCATTCTGGCAGGCTTACAACTCTGATATATCGGCTCCTTTTCGTGAGACTAACCATGAGCCAGAAATATTTGTTACTAAGAATTTGAAACAAGGTTCTATGAGCCTGATTCCTACCTATGTAGCTTTTGGTTTCAATCATAATTCGAATGGGCAGGACGGGCTAGAGTCTCGCTCTTGGAATCGGGTGTTTGCTGAGCTTTTTTATGAAACAGATAATTCAGTTATTTCAATTAAACCTTGGTATCGAATCCCAGAAGACTCAGAAAACGATGATAATCTAAATATAGAAAAATATTATGGCTATGGGGAATTAAACGCGATTTACTTGTTAGATAAATATAAGATGAGTTTAATGCTGCGTAATAACCTTCGTGAAGATAATAAAGGTGCAGTAGAGTTAGGGTTTACTTTTCCTTTATGGGGGAAATCTGAAGGTTATATTCAATACTTTTCAGGTTATGGGCATTCCTTAATTGAATACAATAAATATCGACAAAGTTTTGGTATAGGCATTATGGTTGCTAATTGGCTATAGGGTATTTTTCTATATTTTTTGGCGTCATAAAAAGTTCATCAAAACGCAACTTAAGTGACATTTTCTTCTATTACTTTTAATGAATAAGTGTAGGAGTGATGAGATGAATTTATTAAAAAGTATTCACAATAAAGATGTTCAAACATTCTACTGGTGCATGGAACGTAAGAAGAGAGAACTGATGACGAACATGAGCCGCTTTGTGTCTCATAGTGCTGATGGTCATTTATATCTTGTTTTTGTTCTTATTCTTTTTTCTGTAGGAGAAAGCAAATTCATTTTGCTTCTTATCTCAGCATTTTGTATTGAAAGACTGTTTTATTTATTCATGAAAAAGGGCTTTAAGCGTAATCGTCCTGCTGCTTTAGAAAATTTTCGAAGTTTCATTCAACCGTCAGATCAATTCTCATTTCCTTCTGGTCATACCTCGGGTACTTTTTTAATCGCCTACTTCCTCGATATTATGTTTCCAGAATTCAATACTCTTTGGTACATATGGGCTGTAAGTGTGGGTTTATCGCGAATCTTCTTAGGTGTCCATGTCCCAACGGATACGGCAATGGGCGCTATTTTAGGCACAATAAGCGGTATGTTGATTATAGGGGTTTTTGCGTGATGAAGGTTTTTTACAGTGTGCAGGCAACAGGCAACAGGCAACAGGCAATGGACATATCACTCGTGCACGTGCCATGGCGCCACTTCTTAAAGACGCGGATATAGACGTCACTTATTTATTTTCAGGAAGAGACGAAAAAGATTTTTTTGATATGCAATGCTTTGGCAATTTCTTAGTTCGTAAAGGACTAAGTTTTGTGACCAGAGATGGCTCTCTACACATTTCGGATACGGTTCGTAAAGCGCCTATCAGAGCATTCTTTAAATCGGTAAAAGAGCTAGATTTAAGCTCTTATGATTTAGTACTTACAGATTTTGAACCTATTACCGCTTGGGCGGCAAAACGGCAGAATAAAGTATGTATTATTTATGGACATCAATATGCTTTTGCTCAATGTCCCTAAGTATAAAAAAGATCCACTGGGCAGTTTTATCATGTCTCATTTTGCTCTTGTTGATATTAGTTTAGGTGCTCATTGGCATCACTTTGGTGGGGATATTTTACCGCCTATTATCCATGCTAGCAGTCATACGAATAAGGTGGTTGAAGGTAAGGTATTGGTTTATTTACCTTTTGAGAAAGCTGAAAAAATAATGGCTTTGCTTGCTCCCATAAAAGTTTATCGTTTTCATTTACATTGCAAAGATATTGAACAGGGAGAACATGACAATGTGACGGTTCATCCCTTTAGTTTGCAAGGTTTCTAGAAAAACTTACGGGAAAGTGAGTCAGTGCTTTGTAATGCTGGTTTTGAATTGGTGTCAGAATCTTTGCAAATGGGTAAACGGATTATGGTTAAGCCATTGAAAAAGCAGGTTGAACAACTTTCTAATACCTTGGCATTAGAACAACTACAGTATGCTCGAGTGACTCATAATCTATCAACGTCAGAGATAGAGGATTGGTTGGCAAACGGCTCCATTGTGAAATGTTCTTATCCCAATGTGGCTGAAGCCGTTACCCGCTGAATAAAAGAAGGAGCGACTGAATCTGTAGCAAGTTTATGCTCTAGGCTTTGGAGCGAATGTAAATCCACTCAGCGTATTCACTCATGAATAATAAAGGTCTTTTCTTTTCTGTAACATACATTTTCCTAGTATGATGTCCTTAGTTAATTTCTTATTCCTATTGCTTTTCTTGTTTTTAATGCTATACATAAGTGTTGGTCGATTCAATATTTTAGACCGATATAGCGATG
>Ga0308007_10000302_pt1 | contig 22576 bp, 23 predicted proteins | sample Neamet71_FD_203152 | JGI IMG/M metagenome (GOLD analysis project Ga0308007, IMG submission 203152) | Marine microbial communities from water near the shore, Antarctic Ocean - #71 | ecosystem: Environmental > Aquatic > Marine > Unclassified | place: Southern Ocean | collected 2014-06-07
AGAGTTCGACATTTATCACGGTGATACCTTGTTGAACGACTGGGACATACTCAGTGAGATGAACCCAGCGAAAAAAGTAAAGTGCGATGCCATCGTAGCGAATCCGCCATTCAGCTATCGCTGGGAGCCAACAGAAGCTCAAGGTGAAGACTTCCGCTTTAAAAGCCACGGCTTAGCGCCTAAGTCCGCCGCTGATTTTGCTTTCCTACTGCATGGTTTTCATTTTTTAAGTGACGAAGGCACCATGGCGATTATTTTGCCACACGGCGTGCTATTTAGAGGCGGCGCAGAAAGCCGTATTCGTACCAAGTTATTAAAAGATGGTCATATCGATACGGTGATTGGCTTACCGGCAAACCTGTTCTTTTCGACGGGTATTCCGGTTTGTATTTTGATACTAAAGAAATGCAAAAAATACGATGATGTTTTATTTATAAACGCCAGCGAGCATTATGAAAAAGGTAAGCGCCAGAATGCGTTGCGCGAAAGCGATATTGATAAAATCATCAGCACCTACCAAAACCGTGAAGTGATGGGTGATGACGAAGCCGCAGAAAAGCTACGCTACGCCCGCCGTGTCTCAATGGAAGAAATAGAGAAAAACGATTTCAATCTGAATATTTCACGCTATGTCAGCACGGCAGTAGCAGAAAAGAAAATTGATTTGAACGAAACTAACCAACGCTTAATTGATATTGAGAAATCAATATCAAACGCTCAAAAAGAACATAATAAATTTCTTACAGAACTGGGTTTACCACTCTTACCCTAAAGCGCAGTTAAAATGATTTAATGCTAAGCAGTAAGACAATCTCAATATTAACTATTGTAGGTTGTCTTGTTTTATCCTTGCCATTAGAGAGTGTGATCAAAGACAACCAACAAAGTTATTATCAGGCGTTAGAAGACGCTGATGAGCAAGCAAGCAGTACGCCTTTTATTCATTTTATGTTGTCTGTGATTGTTCAAACATTGGCAGAAAACGCCCCTGTAAACGCCCCTGCAAACGCCCCTGTAAATTCTCTTGTCAGCTCTCCTGCTAATATAGATGGACTCAAAACACCTGAAGCGATTCTATTGTTAGTTCAGCAGAACTCACAACTTACCCGACAGCAGATTGCTGACATTATTGGTAAAGATGTGCGAACTATTGGCCGTGCTATGTCTAAATTACAGCAAACGGGTCAATTAAAAAGAGTCGGTTCGGATAAAGCGGGTCATTGGGAGGCTTAGTCGTAATCTATATCAAGGTACGTATTTTTAAACTATTTTCCTCTACGTAACGTTATTCACCAACTCACACAACCGTTTCAACTGTTGATAACTGCTGTGTTTATCAACCGTTTTTTCCTCTTTTTTATTTCCATCCAACGGCCTATCTCCATCCAGCGGCCAGCCGCAGTTGATCCGAAAGCAGTCGTGGTAGCAATCATGGGTGCTGAAGCAGGCGCCGCTGCGGATGTCTATGCCCTGTGTTTGGGCGTCTTGTTCTAGTTGTACGGCGTTGAGGTTGGGGATGTGTATCCACAGTACTATGCCGCCATCTGGATGGCTGATGTTGGCATTGCTGGGCAAGTGTTCTACCAGAAAGCGTCGATAATGGTGAATTTGTTGGCTCAAGAGTAAGCGTGTTTTATTCACATGGGTACGATATTCGCCAGTGTTGATAAACTCCGCTAAGCAGGCTTGCATAAAGCCATTGACGCCAAAGCTGGTGGCGATTTGTTTTTTTAAGTACGTCTGTAAATATCGCCCCGGTAAACACCAGCCAAGGCGCAGCCCAGCGGCTAAGGTTTTGGAGAACGACCCACACCACACCACGTATCCGTCTTTGTCCCAATATTTCGCGGGCAGGGGAGTTTGTTTTTGATGACCCAGCTCAAAGTACACATCGTCTTCGATCATTGGGGTTTTGTATTGTGCAGCGAGGGTCGCTAAGGCTTGTTTTTGTTCGATGGGTAACGTCATGCCGGTTGGGTTCATGTTCGAGGTGCTGAATAAAGAGGCTTGAACCAAACCTTGTTGCAGGATGGATTCGAGATGTTCTAAATCTAAGCCATCATGGTTGATTGGGATTTCGATCACTTTTCTGGACATGACGGCGAGCAAGTCAAGTAAACCACTAAAGCAGGGCGAGCTGATGGCGATGGTATCGCCTTCGTTGGTGGTGCTTTCAATCGCGAGCCGAACTGCGTCGATACAGCCATTGGTGATAACCAACTCGGCTGCGCAGAAAGTAAAATTTTCAAGACGAAAGTGAGCAGAAAGTGCGTTTCTTAGGCTTTGTTCACCGGGTGGGTCTGGGTATTGAAACAGTTGATTGTCGGATCGTCTGGTGACGCGTTTTATACAACGTTGTAGCGCAATGCTGGGTTGTAAGTGAGGCGCAATCATGGAAGTGCCAAACGAGCTATGCCTTATGGAAGCAGGATTGTAGCCATTTAACGGCGCAAAGCGTTTTGGGTCTCGTTGTTCCATATCTTTGGCATTCAGTGTCGGGAAAGTAATGCTTTCTGTTTGACTCGCAACGAAATAACCTGACTGGGGTTGCGCATAAATCCAACCTGTTTGTTGCAGGGTGTCGTAGGTTTTTGTCGCGGTAGTCATGCTGACTTTGTGCTGTTTCGCCATGGCACGTAACGCGGGTAAGCGCGTTCCTACTGGCAGCTTCTGTGTTTTGATGTCGTCGATAAAACGTTGAGCCAGAGTTTCATAAAGTGTCATGGTATGTCCGTAGGTGAATATTGCGTCTTTCGATTGTACTCTTATTTTTGTCAAAAATTGAATCTGCACTCTTTTTGTTTTTTCACGAATACTGGCGGTATATAAATAGAGTGGATAGAGAGGACAAAAATGAGATTACGAGATTTTGGTTTGTTGTTTGCGCTGATGGCGTTATGGGGTTTTAACTTTAGTGTGATTAAGCTGGGCGTGAATAACATTGATCCTTTGATATTGACGACATTACGCTTTACTTTTGCGGTGTTTCCCTTGGTGTTTTTTATCAAAAAGCCGGATGTGCAATGGCGTTATTTGATGGCGTACGGGGTGTCATTTGGCGTGGGTGTCTGGGGTATGACGACTTTATCGATTGGTGCGGGCGTGTCCGCTGGCATGGCGTCGTTATTGTTGGACATGAGTGTCGTCAGTAGCCTGCTGGTGGGTTGGCTCTTTCTGAATGAAAAATTGACGATGAAGACGTTGTTAGGTTCTGCCTTGGCCTTGCTGGGCTTGGCCTTTATTATGGCGGCAGAAGAGGGCGCGGTAACAGGCAAAGGGTTGGCTTTGGTATTAGCGGCTTCGATGTTTTGGAGTGTTAATGGTTTGATTGTGAAGCGGGCTAATACGCAATCTATCTTTGCGTTTAATATTTGGGGCATGTTGTTTGCTCCTTTGCCCTTGTTATTGTTGGCGATACTGACGCAAGGTGTCAAAGTCGTGACCTTGTTGCCGGAACAGTTTAATCAATGGGCGTTGTTTTCTGTTTTGTTTCAAGCCTATCCGACGACGTTATTAGGTTATTGGTTTTGGAATAAAATGATTATGAAATATTCACTTTCCAGTGTCGCGCCTATGACATTGTTGGTGCCTGTATTTGGTATTTTAGGCGGTTTTTTGTTTTACGATGAAGTAGTGGCAGCGAGCCATATTATTGCAGCGGTGTTGATTCTATTTGGTTTGTGTGTCGGTCAAATGACGTTGCCGAAAATTCTACGACATAGGCGTAAGGCAAAGTGGGTGTAAAGGGCTGAGTATTAAAATGCTGGAGAGTAAATTAACGATTCTATCCTAACTAACTACCTGACTCAGTATTTGTTATGATGGCTTTTATTTTCCAGAGTCTTTTTTATGTACAGTCCAATAGATTGGCAACCTAGTGCTACTAATGAAACATTACGTCGTCGAGCCACTTTGTTACGTGATATTCGTGAGTTTTTTTGGCAACGAGATGTGCTAGAAGTAGACACACAGGCTTTATCTTTAGCGTCTATTAGTGACCCTCATATTGATGTTTTGACAACAAAAGCCAAGTGCCTTGGTAAAGAACAAACTTACTATTTACAAACTTCCCCTGAGTTCGCTATGAAGCGTTTACTGTGTGCTGATATAGGTGATATTTATCAGTTAGGTAAAGCCTTTCGTGCAGAAGAACAAAGCCTGCGTCATAGCATCGAATTTACTATGCTGGAATGGTATCGAGTGGGGTTTGATCATTGGCAATTGATGTATGAGATCGAAGCACTATTGGTTAGCCTGACACAAGATGGCCAATTACGTTGCCAATTTAAAAGTTATCAAGAAGCGTTTGAGCAATATGTGGGCATTGATCCTTTTAGTGCAGAGCTTACAGATTTACAGAATGTAGCGTATCAGCATACTGAATTTGGTTTAACTGAAACGAATCGAAACAGTTTATTGGAGTTACTGTTTTCCACTTTAGTAGAGCCTAAAATTGGGCAAACACAGCCGTGCTTTATTCATAGTTATCCAGCGAGCCAAGCGGCTCTTGCCAGAAAACATGATAATGAAAAAGGCCAGCAAGTGGCGGCTCGTTTTGAGCTGTATTGGCAAGGTATGGAATTGGCGAATGGCTACCATGAACTAGTGGATGCCACAGAACAGGAAGAACGAATGCAAGCCGACACGGCATTGCGTCAACACATTGGAGCAGCAGAACGCCAATTGGATGAACGTTTGTCTACGGCATTAAAAGTCGGATTATCCACGTGTGCGGGCGTGGCGTTGGGTGTGGATAGGTTATTAATGATATTGCTGGGTGTGGATGATATTTCTTTGGTAATGCCTTTTGCGGCTGATCGAGTGTGAAGTATGAGCAAAGCGATTGATAATACGAAACCAACCAAGATGAGGTATGAACTGTCTTTGTTGTCCTCTGTTAATGTCCCTTTTCGGGATGTGTTTGCTGATACGCCTATTGCACGGCGTATGGCTTATATGGCGGTGTTTTTGTTATCTGTGTTCTTTATTTGGTTAGGGAGTAATGCGCTTAAAACGCAAAGTATTGATACGCTCAAGCAAGATTCTTATGAGCAACTTAAACACCTAACCGATACCATTGAAAGTTCATTAAGTACTTATCAATATATTCCTGTTTTATTGGCCAGTAATAGCCAAGTTGTGCAAGTACTACGTGAGCATGGTCAAGCTGGCAATAAAGAGCAACAGGCTAAGAATATCAGTCAACTCAATGTAATACTTGAGCAAATCAATACCATCACAGAGTCATCTGATAGCTACATTATTAGCAAAGAAGGACTGACACTGGCGGCGTCTAATTACAAGTCCAGCACCGGTTTTATTGGTAAAAATTATGGTTATCGTCCGTATTTTCAACAGGCTATGTTAGGGCAGACTGGACGTTATTATGCCTTGGGCGTTGCTTCCAATCGTCGTGGTTATTATTTTTCCTACCCCGTTGTTTATCAAAATGAAACCTTAGGTGTTGCGGTAGTAAAGATTGAATTAGACCAATTAGAAACCCGCCTTAAAAGCCAAGAATATGACTTTCTTTTGCTTGACCCCAATGGGGTTGTTTTTAGTAGTTCAAAACCGCAATGGATTTATAAAACACTCACCGTATTGTCAGACGAACAGCAACGAGAAATAGCAGATAGCCGACGTTACAAAAACCAATCTTTAGAGGTTCTACCTTATACAAATCAAATTCGTCATGACGAAGACTCTCGTATTATACAACTTGCAGACAGTTCAAATGACGTTGCGGATGACAGCAGTAACAAGAGCAGTAATGTACAAAATGCCGCTTATTTACACATCAATATGCCCGTTGAATCTTTAGGTTTTCGTGTTGATTTATTGGTTCCCTTAGCCGAAGTCGAAAGTGACATTTTGTTATGGCGTACCATTTTTATTAGCTGTCTGATCATTGCCGTTTTGATGTTATTTAGTGCTAGATTGCGTAAACGCATGTTGAAGGAACGTTTTAAAGCACAAGAAGTGAGTCGACATAATCAAGCTTATATTCATGAGATTGTTAATAACACCCAAGCAGGTTTGGTGACGCTTGATGCCCACAAAAAAATAGAATCTTATAATCCTGCGGTAGAACAATTAGTGGGCTGCCCTTTGACGGGCATTATGAATCAATCCCTTGATGTTTTATTTACGGCATCAGAAGAAGGCAACGTAAGGCCGTCAAATCTTGGCGAAAATGGCGCTTTAGTGATTACCGCGAGTGGAGGCTATTTGCATTTTAATTCTGAAAATATAGTCGCTGTTGAAATGACCTTATGTCGAATGACGTTACCAGGCAGCTTAAAATATCTTGTTACCTTCCATGATATGACCGAACGTAAGCGTTATGAACAAGAAATCATATTGGCGCAAACAGCTTTAGAGCAAAGAGTGGATGAACGCACCTCAGAATTACAGCAAGCAAACCAAAAATTAAGAAATGAAATTCGACAACATAAAGACACGCAGCAGGAGCTTATTCAGACGGCGAAACTTGCGGTACTTGGACAATTAAGCGCAGGCATTAATCACGAGCTTAATCAGCCATTAACGGCCATGAGAGCCTTTGCTGAAAACGCGTTAAAGTTTATTCAAAGAGATAACAGTAAACAAACAGCAAGCAATCTACAGCAAATTATTCAATTGAGTGGGCATATGCGAGATATCATTGCCCGTTTTAAAGTCTTTGCTCGTAAAGGCACTTTGCGTCATTCTCCCGTGTCGCTTGATACAGCGATAAAAGGCGCACTCAACATTATGTTGTCACGCTTAAAAACGGCCGATATTGCTTTTATTCTCCCTAAAGTTGGTGAACATAGGGTGATGGGCGACCTTGTCCTTGTGGAACAAGTGCTGGTCAATTTGATTGCGAATGCGATTGATGCCATTGAAGAGACGAATAAAACCCAGCGATGTATTGAAATATTGCTGGATATCAACGAAGACGGTTGGACGACACTGACAGTGTTAGACTCAGGCAATGGGCTTGATCAAGCAACGTTAGACAATTTGTTTGAACCTTTTTACTCGTCTAAAAACAGTGGGGCGGGTTTAGGTTTAGGTCTATCGATTAGTCAACGTATTGTTGAGTCTATGGATGGTTCGATTCGAGCTTATAACAGACAAGATGATGCAGAAGATAAACAAGGTGCGGCTTTCTGCATAAATCTAAAATCTTTTGTGGGCACAATAACCAGTATTACTTTAGCCTGACAATTATCACTCCAAGCGTAGCGTATTATCACCAAGTGACTACTAACAAGAATGCAGCAATGAGAGAGCACAACATGATGAACCAAGGTACTGTATTACTTGTTGATGATGAGCCCATGGTACGTGCAGCGATTGCACAATGTTTGCAATTGGAAGATTTCGACGTATTAGAATATGCCAGCATCAAAGGTGTGATAGAGCAAATATCCATCGATTGGCCCGGTGTCATCGTCAGTGATATTAATCTTCCTGGGCAAAATGGCTTAGCCTTGTTTGAGCAGGTAAAACAAATTGATGAAAGCATCCCGGTTATTTTTATTACAGGTCATGGAGACATCAATATGGCCGTTAGTGCTATGCGTGATGGCGCTTATGATTTTATTGCTAAACCTTTCTCCAATGACGACTTTTTAGACGTAGTACGTCACGCCACAGAAAAACGTAAACTGACTTTAGAGAACCGTAAATTACGACAAGAATTGCAGGCGCAAAATGCACCCGGCCCAAGAATTATAGGCAATACGGCCAGTGTTCATCGTCTAAGACAGACGTTAGTTAATATTGCGGATACCAGCGCTGACATATTGATTCTTGGTGAAACGGGAACAGGCAAAGAACTGGTCGCCCGTTATTTGCATGAACACAGTGGTCGCCAAGGTAACTCCTTTGTGGCGATTAACTGCGGCGCCGTTCCTGAGTCTATTATGGAAAGCGAGCTTTTTGGCCATGAACGTGGTGCTTTTACCGATGCGAAAACGAAACGCATCGGTAAACTGGAACACGCCAATGGGGGTACTTTATTTCTCGATGAAATTGAAAGTATGCCTATGTCCATGCAAATTCGTTTACTACGAGTGCTTGAAGAGCGCCGACTCGAACGCCTTGGCTCTAATGAAAGTATTGACCTTGATTTACGTATTCTGGCAGCAACGAAAGTTGATTTAAAACAACTGAGCGAAACGGGCACTTTTCGTGAAGATCTATATTATCGTCTTAATGTTATGCGAGTTGATATACCGGCTTTACGTGAACGCACGGAAGATATCCCTTTGCTTTGGCAACACTTTTGTCTAGTGGCAAACGCTCAATACAAACGAGAATTTGAACCTGTTAATGCCTCAAGAATGCACAGTTTGATTAGTTATGAATGGCCAGGCAATGTTCGCGAATTGCGTAATCTTGCCGAGCGTTACGTCCTCATGGGAGCCAGCTGTATTTTTGAATTTGATAAAATCATCCCGACGAATGAACATAATCCAGGGGTTATGACCTTGCCAGAACAAATGGAAAGATTCGAAAAAACATTAATAGAACAAGAGCTTACTAATCAAAAAGGCTGCATAAAAGACACCATGAACGCATTGGGTTTACCGCGTAAAACCCTTTACGACAAAATGCAGAAATACAGTTTAGATAAAGATTTTTATAAATAGCAGATGACAATTTATTTACATCAATTAATCGCTAGAAGCCTTTATGAGACCTTTGCATGTTAAATCTGACGAGAGAAATAAATACGCCTCAGACGTTATAATTAAACGGTCATAGCCGGGCTGTCATGTTCGAGCTGTGATGGTCGAACTGGTAGCACGGCGGCTTGTAATGCTTTTCCCATTTTGCTTTGCCATTCCATATTAGGTGTAACGGTTGTGTCTTCTACAATACGTCCGTTATCCATCACCAAAGCACGCTGACAGAATAATTGCACTAGGCGTAGGTCATGAGTCACAAAGAGATACGTGGTACCTTGTTTTTGTTGAATCTCTCGTAGGAGTTGTATCAGTTGCTGTTGCAGTATTAGGTCTAAGCTTGACAGTGATTCATCAAGCGCAATAATCTCTGGCTCACACGCTAATGCACGGGCGATGCATACTCGTTGGAGCATTCCGCCACTCATTTGTCCCGCTTTTTTCAATCCATCACTTGGTGTTAACCCAACCTGTATTAACAGTTCATCAATTCTCTCTTTTCGCTTTTTGGGCTTAAGGTGCAGCAAATACTGTAATGGTTCATTGATAATGTCAGCCACGGTTAATCTAGGGTTGACCGCACTGATGGAGTCTTGGAATACCATTTGCACTGAACGCCTAAACCCATTGAGTTGCTTTCTTGATAAACCACTTAATGATTGCCCTTTGAAGTAGACATGTCCCTCATTAAACGTTTCAAGTCCAAGCATTATGCGACAAAGTGTGCTTTTTCCAGAGCCACTTGCACCCACTAAAGCCACTGATTCACCTTGCTCGAGGGTAAAGTTGAGATCATGTAATACCTGTTTTGATGGTTGGCGGCTTAACAGCGATTGTTCCTGATAGCTTTTATTGCCTCTTTCAATTTTAAATAAATTAGGCACTGAATAACTCCTTAGTCGTCTCTTTAGATTCGTTGTCTAAAGTAACGCTGGCCTTGGCGCTTTGAGAGTTAATATCCGTTGCATACATAGCATAATGGGCATTTAGCAGTTTCTTGGCCGCCTCGCTTTGAGGCTGATCGAAAAGCTGCATTACGTTGCATTCATCAACCAGTTTGCCTTGAGACATCACAGCGACCCTGTCGGCCAGTTTTGCGACAACGCCCAGATCATGCGTGACGAGTAGAATGCCTAATTTTCGATCATGAGCAATGTGTTTTAGTCTTTGTAATATATGGCTCTGTACAATTAAATCGAGGTCTGTTGTTGGTTCGTCGGCAATCAAATAATCGGCTTTGCTCATAAGCGCCAAAGCAAGCATCATGCGTTGCAGCATGCCACCACTCATCTGAAATGAATAAAGATGCAGTACTCGTTCGAGGTCTTCCAAACCAGCATCTTTCATGGCGTCATAAATCGAATTGATATCATGTGGTAAACCAACGGCTTTTAACGTTTCAATGGCGTGTTGCTTCATGGTGTAAACCGGATTAAATGCGCTGGCAGGGTTTTGTATAATACAAGCAATACGCTTGCCTCGAGCATGGGTGTAATCAATCGGTTTGTTATCTAAGAAGATATTTCCTGTCATCCTTAGCCCACGTGTTAATAGACCTAATGTTGCGGTAACAGCAACAGATTTTCCTGAGCCGCTAGCGCCTACTAAAGCAACAATCTCACCTCGGTTTACGGTAAGAGAGATGTTATCGACAATGGTCTGACCTGTTGGCAAAAATACAGAGAGATTATTTATTGAAAGACTCATTTTTTCTCCGTTAGTGGCTGAGATTAGGATCGAGTTTGTCTCGAAGAGCATCACCCAATAAGTTGAATGCCATGACATTTAAGAATATGCAAAGCCCTGGCCAGACAAGTAAAGCGGGTTGTGTCCAAACAAATTGGCGAGCATCGTTAATCATTACCCCCCATTCAGGTGTAGGTGATTGAACACCTAAACCCAGAAAACTGAGTCCAGAGATATGCAGCATGACATGACCAATATCCATGGTTGCCAGAACAATTAATTGTACAAAGACTGACGGTAATACATGACGAAAGAATCGACGAATAGGTGGAACACCACTTAGCCTTGCCGCTCTCAGATAATCGCTATGGCGAATATTGATGACTAAGCTTCGAGTCAGTCGTGCATACCAAGCCCAATGAGTTACTGCAATGGCAATAATGACATTGGTTAACCCTGTGCCTAATACGGCCACCATGAACAAAGCAAACACAACCGTTGGGAAGGTCATAAAAACATCGCAAATTCGCATAATGCCTTGATCTATGCGTCCCCCAATAAATCCTGCAAAACCGCCAACTGATATACCAATAGCAAGCATTAACAGCAGGGTAATAAAGACGGCCCCGAGCGAAATGGAAGTAGCATGAAGTAACCGAGATAACATATCTCGGCCTAAGTGATCGGTGCCAAGCCAGTGTTCCGCACTCATTGGCATTAACTTATTTAATAAGTTAATTTCAGAAGGGTCATAGGGCGATAACCAATGTGCAAACAGTGCACAAAACATCATGAAAGCGAGCACCGTAATACTAATAATTACACCAAGGTTAGGGATAGCTGACCGCCAACTATTCTTATTGTCTTGGTGTTTTTTGATAGAAAAAATCATCATTTTTTTGCCTCCGTGCCTAAGCGAATTCTCGGATCTAGCCATGCATAAAGCACATCGATAATGAGGTTGCAAAACACAAAAATAACGGTCATCAGAAGGGTGAAACATTGAATAATAGGGTAATCATTATTACTGATTGCTGAAATAGCATATCGGCCGACACCTGGCCAACCAAAGATGTTTTCAACGACGAGAGAGCCGCCGATTAATTCGCCAATGTGCATGCCTGCTGCGGTGACTACTGGAATCAATCCATTTCGTAGCACGTGTGCATGTTCGATTCTTTGTTCAGAAACACCTCGCATCCTTGCGTATAACACATGTCGTTGTCCCTGTACTTCCAACATGCTGGCACGCAGAAATCGAGCGTTAATACACAAAGACATAAAGGCAATGGCAATGGCAGGTAATATCATATGGCTGAGGCCACCATACCCCATGGGTGGCAACCAATTTAGTTGTACGGAAAATAACAATACCAACATAAAACCTAACCAAAAGTTAGGAATAGAGACTCCGAGAAAAGATACTCCTCTCACAAAAAAATCTGGCCATTGATTTCGCCTGCGTGCCGCCCACATTCCTAGAGGAATCGAAACCCCAAGAGTTAGCACAAACGCCAATGAGGCAAGCTTAAGTGTTGCTGGTAAGTAATAGACGATTTCATCAAAAACAGGCCGACCAGTCATGTAAGAATGGCCAAAATCGAGCTGTACTGCCTGACCAATCCAAACAAGATATTGCTCCCACAAAGGTTTATCTAATCCCAATTCAATGACGGCTAGCGCAATGGCTTCATCGGTAGGAGGAATGTTGGCATGACGTAGAACAGACATGGCTGGATCCGCACCACTGAGTCTTAATACAAAGAATATGATCATGGATACACCCAATAACATGGGCACCAATAGCATTAGGCGGCGAATAATAAAGAGCCACATATTGGGTTCCTATCTCGTTGGTGAAACTAGAGGCGAATACACTATTACAGCCTCTAGGGTAAGGTAATTAGAGTGATTGGTTAGGGCTATTTATCAGAGCTGTTTATGAGAAATTATTCATCAGGAACTATTGCTCAGGAATGAACAGTTCAAAAGGAACATCAAAAACAGCGGCACCCATTTGGAGTGGGCCTAATTCTTTGTGTGCTACCCCCGGCACTCTTAAATACGTCACTGGCAAATAGACGGCTTGTTCATGCAATGTGGTAAGAATTTTTTTGTAGAGTGTCTGACGGTTGTGTTTATCTTGACTCTTTAGTACTTGGTTAATCCACTCATCAATGTCAGCTTTTTGAGCAAGCCCTTTTTGTGCTTCATAGTCTGCGTGGGAAGGAACCCTCATACCGCTAACAAAAGAATGCGGATCATAAGGTGTTCCCCACGTATTGTTAAAAATAAGATCGAATTCGCCATTCTTCTGGCGTTTGTAAAAACGGCTTCTTTCTTCAGAAATCAGTGAAACCTTAATGCCTATTTTTTTTAGGTTGGCTTGTATGACTTCTGCAATCGCTTTTTGATTCGCATCGTGACCGTAAAATACCAGATCAACGTTCAGTTGTTTCTCGTCTTTGGTGCGGTAACTATTTTCTTTTGAGCGTTTCCAATCGGCTTCTTCGAGCAATGTGTTTGCTTTTTCTATGTTGAAATCGTATATCGGTAAATTTAGATCTGCATAAGGCACATTGTCAGCAAACAACCAAGACGCCGGGCTCTCCATGTTATTGAAAATGCCTTGAGCGATGGATTTTCGATCTATACCGTAATTAATGGCTTTTCTGACAGCTAATTCTTTGGTTGCAGACTGAGCTGTGTTCATAGCGATTACACGGGTAGAGAGGGATTCAGATAAATTTGTATTAAAATGAGGGCGTTGGCGAAAGCGTTCAAAGGTATCAGGTGATATTTGCTCTGCGCCATAAATGAGATTAATTTCTCCACTTTCAAATGCCAGTGCACGAGCGTTGGCATCAGGGATGACAAACACATTCACTCGTTCAAATGCAGGCGTTTTCCCCCAGTAATGAGGGTTTCGAACAAATGTATCTTTTTGCCCAAGTATTGATTCTTCGAGCATCCAAGGCCCAGTCCCGATCGGTGCCTTAATGCCTTTGCCCGTGTGGCCTTCATCTGGCATTGCCGATGGCGCCATAAAGCGGACAGGACGAACTAATGTTAGTTCTTGTAATGTTGGATAATAAGCTGATTTCATATGTAGGCGTACGACAAACTGTTCGATCACTTCAATACGGTCAAGTTTTCTAATGAAATCCAACCATTTGAGTCTGTCATAATTTTCAAGAAGTTGATCAAAGTTAGCTTTGACAGCGTTTGCATCAAAAATTTCACCGTTTGAGAAGGTTACATCCGAGCGTAAAGTGAATGTATATTCTGTGCCACTGTCAGAAATGCTCCAGCTTTTTGCCAGCCAAGGAATCAGCTCACCGCCGTTTGTGTATTTTACTAAGGGTTCGTAAACCATTGCTTGCGCATACATTTGATTAGCGCTGGTTTGATGTGGGTTTAGTGGCCCAGCATTGACAGACCAAGAAAAATTAATAGTATTTGCAGACCAAACTGAAAATGATAAAAAAATGGCTAACACCGAAATAGCTGTTCTCACGTACTTATACCTCCGAGTATTTATACCTCCGATATGTTACAATGTAACAAGTTACGCTATTATCGCTAAAACATAAGAGTAAAATCAATACTTTAATTTTTTAAATTTCTTATTATTACTCGTAAAAAAAACAGAACCTTCTTATATAAATGTGAGAGGTGTGTAAGCAAGTGTTTTTATAACGATGTAAATCTAACCGAGATCTTTGTACGACTATTTGTGTCTGCCAATAGGGTGTTATAAATGAGATACAACATACTCATTTATAATCTATAAACGGTACTTGCCGAGCATTTTGCCTTGTCTGACGTCTCTCATTACACCGTGCCAAGGTCTCTAGTTGTCTAGGGAAGATAATTTATTCGCACCTTCTTTTTTTCTGAATGCCAATGCATTTATTAGATTAGTAACAGGCATCAAAAAACTGTCGTTCAAGCCGTACCGCTTGGCTGAAATAATCCATAATGACGGCCTGTTTTACCGTATCAGTATGAGCAAACGCGGTATCGAGTTGTGTTCGTAGATGATCTACTACGGATTCAAAGTACTCTCCTGAATGTAGACTAATCCACTCTCCAAAGTAAAATGGCAATGTTTCAATCGATTTAACCAATGGTTGTGCCCAGCTTAAGTAAACCCATTCGGCGACACACAGAACAGCAATCATATTGGCGTATTCGCCACTTTTAGCGGCTTTTATCATCAGTGCTTGAAAATCACGGGTAGGTTGTAGTAACGCTGGATTTTGTCGTTCGGACTGAGGGATTTTTAACATGTCGAAGGAACGCTGAAAATAAGTGTTTTCAGGGCCGGCGATGATGCCTAAGAAATGCGCTAGCGGCAGACGATCAGATAACGACGGCGCATGATAAATAGCAGCAGATGCCAAACGAACAAAGTTATCTATGAAGGTGTAATCCTGCGCTAAGTAAGTACGCATTTTATGTAGAGGTAAATTTCCTTGTGCAAGTTCAGTGCAAAAAGGATGGTTTGTCGCTGCTTGCCAGTCGTCAATACAAGCGTGTTTTAGTTGTTCACTTGGGCGCATTGTAGTTTCTCGTTAAGGGCGTATTTATTTGCATTAGGCATATTGACAGTAATGATAACGTTAATTTCTAGTTGAGAGACGTATGTTATAAACAATAATTATTGAGCCGCAAAAAGACTATGCTAATTGTTAGAGTCACATTAGTCTGGCGATCGACTATTATAACTTTTTGGAATATGTTTATTCTTCAATTTGCGAGGTGTTGACGATGGAAAGTATTTTTAACCCGCTTGTGGGTGGATTACTAATTGGTTTCACTGCTGTGTTTTACCTGCTCAGTACGGGAAGAGTGCTGGGAATAAGTGGGATCTTAGCTCAATTCCTTTTTAGTAAAAGCCGCTTTTTGCCCATGTTATTTCTATTAGGTTTGGTTATTGGTGGCAGTGGTTATGGTCTGATAACCGAGCAGACAGTCCCTTTCCCAGAAATACGAAGCCCACTTCTACTTATTATTTCAGGACTGTTAGTCGGTTATGGTACAAGGCTTGGTGGTGGTTGTACCAGTGGCCATGGTGTGTGTGGTTTATCTCGTTTCTCGTCACGTTCTATTGTTGCCACGCTTATTTTTATGGTCACCGCCATCATCACTGTCACGATTATCAAGTAGAGGCGCTATACGATGAATAAATTTATTACCTTTGCAGCGGGCTTATTATTTGGCCTTGGCTTGGCTTTTTCTGAAATGACGAATCCTGCTGTCGTTATTGGATTTTTGGATGTTTTTGGCGATTGGAATCCTTCACTCATGATCGTTATGGGTTCAGCAGTGACAGTTGGTATATTGGGTTATGCGATTAAAAATAGACAAGTCAAACCTTGGTTAGCCGATAAATGGTCTTTGCCTACACTTCGTAATATTGATAGAAAATTGATTATTGGCAGTGCTTTATTTGGTATAGGTTGGGGTTTAAGTGGTTATTGCCCTGGTCCAGCTTTAACAGCATTGGTGAATAATCCAATGGAAGGTGTGTACTTTGTGGGTGCCTTGATCGCTGGCAGTGCGCTTCATCACTTTTCGGCAAAAAATGCAGCTTAATGTTTTGTGCTTTTTTTGAGGTTTTGTACGATGTATTAGCAAGCGTAATAATCGTCTAAAGGTCGTTTTTAGTGACTCATTTTAATTACTAGGCATTGATATCAATCAAGGTGCCAAGATTACTGTCGGAGGCGCCAATGACTTTGGCATTGGCTTGTGCTTCTAACTTACTGCTATTCGCTTCTATCAATCCATCTTGGATGGGAGAACCGTAGAGTCTTTCGCTCGGTGGTTGCTCTTGTCTGGTTGTTTTATCTGTAGCTTGATCTGGTGTTTGGCTAACCAAATGCGTAGAAGCCTGAGCCACTTTTTCACTGGCTTGTTCGAGTTTATCTTGGCTACGTTGTAACCCAACTTGGCCATAATTAAAGGTTGGACCGGTGATTTTCATAAAGCCACTCTTAAATAAAATTCTGTTGTCTAAATAACGTATTGCTGTCACATTTCAAATCGTGTTGTAAACATTTTAAACGATTTTTAAGAGTTTGCCAGCTTCATCGTAAATTGGTAGACAATGGATTTATGTCTATATCCTAAGAAGGGAAGCCGTATTTCACTTTTGTTAGCGCCATACACAGAGATAAATATTATCTTATGTCTTGAAGGCGTAGACCCATTTGAATTAGATGATATTCCTACATACGATGGTGTGGATCATCCTGCCGATAGCGTTAAGCGATAACAAAATTGTGATTCGGTGTCCAAAAAGTAGAGGCTCATACATCTTAATAATATCGGTTAACTAAATAGACCGATGATACTAATATTAACGATGTATTTAATAGGAGACATGATTATGTCGAAGAAAAACTACCTTTGTATTATGCGCAGCCCCTCTCAAACATCTGTAAAACGAGAAGCACCTTCACCGGCACAAATGGAAGAAATGTTTGCCAAGTTTAATGCATGGAAAGAGCAATTTAAGGACAATATTGTAGATATGGGTGGCAAGCTAGGAGACGGTCGAGTTGTAACAACAGAAGGCGTTACTGATGGCCCTTTTATGGAAACGAAGGAAATTGCTGGCGGGTATATGGTTGTTGCTGCTACCTCAATGGAAGAGGCCGTCAATGTAGCGGAACAAAGTCCTGGTGTTTTTCCTGGATCGAGTGTTGAAGTTAGAGAAATTAATATTCCTTGAGTGGGTCTAAGAGTGCGCCTAAGCTAATCGAGGGCTTCTTTCGGCATGAGTATGGCAAGTTAATTGCTGTGCTTGTGCGTCGAGTAGGAGCGCAACATTTTGACCTTGTTGAAGACTCTGTTCAGTCAGCTTTAATGACCGGGCTAGAATCTTGGACATTAACAGGTTTGCCAGAATCACCTTCAGCGTGGCTCTATAAAGTGGCCGCTAACAACCTTTTAGGTACCTTACGACAAGATACTGGCCGTGAAAAAATTCTATTAAAGCACGCTGAAGAGGCGCTTTTTTCTTTAGAAACAACCCCTGAACATTTTTCTGTAAACGAACTGCAAGACGATATGTTACGCATGTTATTTGTGTGTTGTAACGATACGGTACCTATCGAATCTCAGCTTGTATTTGCTCTTAAATCCTTATGTGGTTTTACTATCCATGAAATTGCACATCACTTATTTATCAGCGAGGCCAATGTCTATAAGCGCTTTAGCCGAGCGCGCAACAGTCTACAGCAACATTCTTTAAAATCGTGGGAGCTAGACCAAACAGAATATACGACGCGATTGCCTGCAGTGAGTAATGTGCTTTACCTCATTTTTACGGAGGGTTTTCTATCTGTTAATCATGAATTCAGTATTAGACAAGAGTTATGCAGAGAAGCAATGTGGCTGACTACTATGTTAGTAAATAATAAAATAGGGCAGACGCCTGAAACATTCGCTTTATTAGCGTTAATGTATTTTCATATGGCGCGTATGAATTCACGACAAGACAGTTCTGGTGGGCTACTGCTTTTAGAACAGCAGGATCGGTCTTTATGGGATAGGCAAAAAATACAAATAGGGCTTACATGGTTAGAAAAATCAGCCAGCGGTAATACCTTCTCTCGCTATCATGCTGAGGCAGGCATTGCGGCTGAACATTGTCTAGCGCCTTCATTTTCAGAAACACGTTGGGAGCAAATAGTAGAAAATTACCTATTTCTCGAACAAGCGTCACCCTCCGCAATTTATCGACTTAATCGTGCAGTAGCCGTTGCAGAGTGGCAAGGCCCAGAGTCAGGTTTGTCAGTGCTGCAAGGCTTTGAATCGCCGAGTTGGTTAATAGGCTCTTATTTGTGGAGTGCCGTATTAGCTGATTTACATCGACGTTGTGGCCATATCGAATTAGCAGAAAACTATCGCGATCTTGCTATTATGTCAGCACCCACCCAAGCTTTGAAAACGTTATTGCAGAATCGATTCAATACAAATAAATAGGTGTATTTTGCACATTATTTTGATTTTTATGTAAAATGCATATAAAGTGAGCAAGTGTTAAAACAAATATTGAGGGTGTTATGTCAGCTTTAGAACTTGTTAGACCCAATCCAAATACAGTATTAGCGAAAGCTCTGTTAAACGCAGCAGAGCAATTAGGTCTTAAACAGACCGAATTAGCATCGGTATTGGGTGTACATAGAACGGCCATTAGTCGTCTGAAGCAACGCATAACGTTAGACCCAGTATCCAAACAAGGGGAACTCGCTCTCTTGTTAATTCGAATAGCACGCTCTTTATTTACCTTAACCGGAGGGGATAAGGATTGGATGAAACATTTTATGCATACATCTAATAAAGTTACTGGAGGTGTTCCTGCTGAACAGGTTGCTAGTATTCAAGGTCTAATGTCAGTATTACAATTTGTTGATGCGATGCGAGGCAAAGTGTAGTGATTTGGGAGCGTTGCCATGGAGTGCAACATATTCAACCTGTCCAAGGTACCTTATTTCGTTTAGTTGAAAGCCAACAACAAGTGGCGACTCTAGGGTTTGTCGATACATTGGAAGAGCAAGTGTTACTTGAAGAAATGCTTGAAAGCATCAAGCCAATCTATACGAATACAGAGCAGAGTATTAACTTACATTATCTGTTGAAAACACCCTTTCGCTATCCTCCTTTAAAGTGGGGTTCTCGCTTTGGGCAAACTTATGAACCCAGTATTTTCTATGGAGCACAAGAGGTTAAAACGACATTGGCCGAGTCGGCTTATTATCGTTTTGTTTTCTGGTATTCAATGGAAGGTGAACCCATCAAGCACAAAATAAATTCTGAACATACAGTGTTTTCAATCGATTACGAGACGCACAGAGGCGTCCAACTGCAAAACACGCCATTCAATGCCTATCAGTCCGAATTGACCCATCCGCAACATTATCAAAGTAGCCAACAAGTAGGGGCGAAAATGAGGGAAGCCGATGTGGAGGTATTTGAATATCAATCGGCAAGAAATAGTGAAGGTACTTGTGTCGGTTTGTTTTCTCCCAAGGCGTTTGTACAAAAAAAACCAACCAATACTAACCAATGGCTTTGTGAAGTAAGTGCTAATATGGTGTCGTTTAAGCCTTTAGATTCAAAAGAAGTCACCAGTTTTTCTATTGACTTATTCCTTATAGAGAACAGATTTCCATTGCCTGCATAGCTGTATTTCTGTCTCCAATCAGCGTATTCAAACAATAAGATACTAGGTGGTAACATCCAGACGCCATCCACGAGAAAAAAAGCTTATAAAGAAAATATCGAGAAAAAAACAGTCTAAAACAAAGCAGCCTGACATCATCACGATTGCTCTATTTATTTTTATTGAGACACAATAATGACATCCACTGAACAACAAATCTATTATGACCAGAACCCAAAAGCTCGCTGGTTGGCTTTATTAAGTGTTTGTTTGTCTTTGTTTATTGTCATTTTGACTATGTCGGCCACCAATATTGCTATTCCTGTTATCGCCCGTGACTTAAATGCCAGTGCGGTGGCAGTGAGTTGGATACCCACAGCGGTTGTTTGGGGCATGATAGTGGTGTTATTGCCGGTTGCCCGTGTAGCTGATATTCATGGGCGTAAAAAGATCTATGTGGTCGGTATTGTGTCTTTCTCTCTCGTGTCACTGTTCATTTTTCTAGTAGAAGATATTGAAAGCCTATTGGTATTACGAGTCTTACAGGGATTCTCCTCTGCGATGATTAATGGTACCGGTATGGCTATTGTCGGCGCCATTTTTTCGAATTCTAATCGTGGTACCGCGTTAGGTATTTCTTCGGCTTCTGTGTACTTAGGGTTAAGTTGCGGCCCGCTGGTGGGTGGTTTAATAACGGAATACATTCATTGGCGCGCCATTTTTTGGATGCCCGTGTCGGTCATGTTAATTTCCCTCAGTTTGGTGTTCTTTTATTTAAAAGGCGAATGGAAAAATGACAAGCCTGAACCATTAGATTGGATTGGTAGTGCTTTGTTTGCTCTTTGGGTGAGCCTCTTTTTTATTGGTGCGTCTGGCTTACCAGAACTCAAGCATGGTTTGTTAATGATGCTAGGTTTGGTGTTGCTGGTGGTGTTTTTAAAACAGCAGGCAAGGGCAAAACACCCTCTAATTCGGTTGAAGATATTATCTCAAAATCGTATGTTTAGCCGTTCAATTCTCTCCAGTTTTTTGATGTATAGCGCCCATTTTTCCAGCGCTTTTTTATTGATTTTATACCTGCAATATATTCACGATTTAACGCCACTCGAAGCAGGCAAGCTAGTATTGGTGCAAACTGTGATCATGATGGTACTTGCGCCTATATCGGGTCGATTATCCGACAAATATGAACCTAGAATTATTGCAACCATAGGTTGTCTTGCCTTTACATTAGGCTTTGCCTTGTTGTTTTGGGTCAATATGACCAGTCCTCTAACACTGATTTTTGTGAGTTTAGTTTTGCAAGGAATTGGTTTTGGCTTCTTTTCGTCACCTAATAATAATGCCACTATTGGTTCAGCAGACAAAAAGACATTGAGTATAGCCACCGTACTCTTGTCGTTATCCCGGACTATGGGGAATATGTTTGGTACCGTGGTGGTAATGGTGTTAATAACGGTGATGTTGGGTGATGCAGAGATCCAACCGCATAATTACCCGCAACTCCTTTGGGTCATCAAAATAACCTTTGCTTTCTCCTTTTTTACATCCCTGATCGCAGCTTACTTTTCCTTTAGTCGAGGGAAAATATATTAAAATGATAGCGTTTAAATGAGATATCTTTTAGCCTTTGGCTGAAAGGGCATTAAATCTCTAACAAGGAGTATTCTGTGTATCAACTGTATTACTATCCACTCAATGCCAGTATGGCTCCGCACTTTTTACTGGAAGAATTAAAAGCAGACTTTGAATTAGTTAAGGTTGATCGGAAAAATAATGCGCAAAAATCCAGTGACTATTTGGCATTGAATCCTACAGGTCAAATACCCACTTTAATCGATGGTGATCTGGTGCTTTTTGAAAGCCCTGCGATTTGTATACATCTGGCGGAATCTTATCCTCTTTCAAATTTAATTCCCAAACTTGGCGATCGCAATAGAGCGTTGTTTTTCCAATGGATGATGTATCTAACCAATACGATTCAAGCAGAATTAATGCTGTGTTTTTACCCGCAAGAGCACACAAAAGATGCGATATCAGCGACTGATATTTGTAAGGTACAAGAGGCAAGAATTACAGACATGTTTGCGCTACTGGATAACGAACTAAAAAACAAAATGTTTTTAGTTGGGCCGACAGCCACAGCATGTGACTATTTTCTCTTTATGTTAGCGATATGGGCAGATCAATTCAAAAAGCCGCCTTTAGCGTTTGAAAACCTGTCGAAATACCTACGTAATTTGGCGAAGCGGGACGCTATTATTAATGTGTGCAAAACGGAAGGTTTGAGTTTATCGGCTTATCAGTAAATGACGTATAGACTCTGTTTATTTATGTTTAGCTCGTCAAATTAGTTTCACAGTGGACATATACTGTCGGTGAGCGATTTCCATCGGTAGAGGCGCTATTGCCGTTGAATATCTGGTTCCAATATGTATTAATACTAGGTATGACAAAATACTAGTTCTCAAACCTCTATCCATAGAGGGTAAAGCAAAAAGCAACAAACACCAGTATTGAACTGGAGCTTACTTCTGCCTATTTGGGAATTATCATTATGCTTACAAAGTTAAATGGACTCATCGTCCGAATCCTCCCGTTTTTATTTGCGCTGCCGGCGAATGGAGATGTTCTACCGACTATTGAAATAGCAAAGTCCTTCTACCGAGACATTATTCATCAACGACAACTGAATGCTGTTGATCGAATCATTGCTAAAAACTACATACAACACAGCCCCAACGTTCAAGACGGGCAAGAAGGTGTTCGTAAAGCGCTTGAATTTTTAGCTACTTTACCCAAATCCGCAAAGGATAGTCCTAGCCCAGTGCTAAGGGCCATAGGTGAGAACGACTTAGTTGTGCTGCATCTAAAAATCACATTTGGAGGGAACGAACTTTCTGTTATCGATTTGTTTCGGGTGTCGGGTAACTAGCTGGTGGAACATTGGGAAGCGATTGAATCAATCTCTGATACTGATGATTCAGAGCGAATGACCACAGGGACGTTGGATGTTGATGTTCATGCTAATACA
>Ga0308007_10000305_pt1 | contig 22487 bp, 18 predicted proteins | sample Neamet71_FD_203152 | JGI IMG/M metagenome (GOLD analysis project Ga0308007, IMG submission 203152) | Marine microbial communities from water near the shore, Antarctic Ocean - #71 | ecosystem: Environmental > Aquatic > Marine > Unclassified | place: Southern Ocean | collected 2014-06-07
ACACACCTATCACACACACCTATCACACACACCTATCACACACACCTATCACACACACCTATCACACACTTCTTTTACGGAACACTTTTCACACTTCTTCATTCATAACATACGTATCACAATAATGGATGACTCTCCCAGAAATAACGACTATACGACCATTCAAATAATGGCGACCGGGAACGGGAAGGTAACACATACTTTAATGCTATTTCTTCACTTAATGCTACACGTTCTGTCGCATCACCCAATACACCACACTCTACACACACACCCCGTAAACTACACAATAATGGTGACATATTATATCTATATCTCCATCCCCAATCGTCGCAATCTTCAGTATAATATTTATACACCCATTCTAACCCTTCCAAGTAGTTAATACACACATCTTTTACATCTATATTTTCTGGAAATAACATTTTATAATACCTAACCTCCCATCCTTCTTCTGTAGGACAAATGTATTTCTCAGTTTGTCTATAAATAACTGGTGCGTTTAATACAAGATCTTCACGGTCTTTTTTTGTAGTTTCAGGAAAACGTCGTTTATCAAATTTTTCTCTGTTTAAATATTCCGTATTTATAAGGGAGTGCTCCAATTTCGCTAATTCTGTAATAAACAATTTCACATATTTCCATTGTATTCCACCAGTTTCGTTCGAAATTAAACTACGGTCGGGGCAGTTACCAATATGTTTTCTATAGACATTCATTAATACATCCATACCGTGGGTTCTAATATTCAACGCACTAAAATGTGGTAAAAAATCATTACCAAGAAAGAAACATATAAACACATAATCCTTCATTCGTGCTTGAGTGGATTCTACACAATCCATCTCGATTAGAATACTTTCAGATAAACAGTTTATATCCAAGAAGTAAGATTCATTTTTATCGTTTTTAATATCCACTGGTATTGAACTCTTTAAGAATTCAGGAGCTTCACGACATACATATATACGTTTACAATACTTCAAATGAAATATGGAAAGCATAATAAGGTCAGCGTCCAACCCATATACTGCTATATTCGCATTTTGAACGTTATTTTTACGTATATGACTATACAATTTATGTTCGCCTTCACCTGGTTTATCCGAACAAGAGATTATCACCTGTTTTACATTGTATTTCATTTCAGAGAACCCAAAATAATAGTATATATAATTATTTAATTTTTTCATAAAATCAGTTCCAGGGGTGATAGAACACGTATCCCATATTACAGGAACTTCTTCATTTTCTTGATACTTAATATCGGCAAGAAACCTACTTTTAAATCTGCGATTTCGTTGTTGGTCTAATTTTGCGAGAGGAGCAACCCCATCAAACGAAATATATACAACATCAGTAGGATGAATCTGAGTAATGTACTGGTCTATTCTTCTGGTGGTTTCGTGTATTAATTTTTTTTCAAATTCTTCTTTACAATCTTTGTCATATTCACTACTAAGATGATGATATGAATCATAAACAATAGAATTACAGTCCATATACAAATGTGTTAGTTTATTTTCATTGCTATCAAAATGGCTTGTATTTCTCAATATACTCGCATATTTACGAATAATCTGAGAAAAATAACTTGGAATACCCATATATTACAAGTTAATATTCAATAATAGTAATATAGTGTAATAATTTTTATATCATTTTAATTAATATTCTGCGAGTTGTAACGTAATTATATTTATAATTCCTTATTGTATATATTATATGAAACACAAGAATGTGGATGATATACAAGTTAGTATATCTAAGAGTAAACAAAAAGCAAATGTAGATGGAGTTATAAACATAATACAACAAAAAAATATGGTTATTCAGGATATTATTAGAAATACAATTTTATCAATAAGTCGTAATACGTCAGAAGAAATATTTAGTAACAATGACAGTATTCTGTCGATATCAATATTAACAGAATTGTACGGTAAAACTAATAACATAAATACCGAATTGATTAATTCAAAAAATAAGAATACAGACGAGGTTATCGGGTCTCTTCAGAAAATCATTGACAAATTATCAATGATAATATGTGGATTTGGAACAAACTACATTGATGATTTATTATTTATTAGCTTTGGCACGGAGTTTAAAAATACACAGGCACCAAACCCAATACTACAAAGTAAATACGATTTGATTAAGAGGTATATACGACCAATAAGTTATAAAATAGTTCAATGGGGTAAAAAAAAGGTATTACATACACACAAAAATATTATCTGTGAAAATAAAATTACTGAGGATGGTATCGATATAGAAAACTATAATACTCTTGAATGTTTTGATATAGAGTCTGGAACGGATTCATTTACACAAAAGGTATATGGATTGCGTATAATAATGCATAATGAAAAAGCACGAAAAACATTGATAATAAACGGTATTATTGATGATATTCATCTAGAGTGTATATCAAATGAATATATCTCTGCCCGTCTAGAAGAGTTAGAAGGGTTAATGCTCGGTCGTGAATCTGTTGAAAAAGAGTTAATCCAAAATATAATCAGTACAAGCACACTCAAAGATATACTTATTTATGGGAACGATGATATAATAAAAAAAATGATTATATTACTAACCGATGTCAAAACTATAAAACAAAAAAAATTAGAAAATACAATAAATATGTTTCTTGAAATGGATTTGTATTCCCAACGAAATATGCTAATTAATCTACTGATGTTCGACAAAGACAGCGATATTCAATATATCAGTTATCTTTTATACGAAGTTCTCTCGGTAGAATCATCTGATAACGATAAAAACGACCAAAATATCATTTATAACAGTTTACCGTGGAAAATCAAGACGAATTTTAAAGAAGTAATTAAAGAAACAGTCAGATCGGCGAATGAAATGATGAGTAAATATGATATAAATCAAATATCATTAGAGCAGCAAATTTATTTAATGAAAGCAGACGACAAGATAAAAGAAAAGGCAATAGTAAAGTTAAAAGAAATAAGAGGAAAACCGGATGAAATGGGACTAAAAGCAAAACAATATATCGAGGGTTTATTAAAAATACCATTCAATATATATCGTGAAGAACCGTCATTAAAACAAATAAAGTCTATAAATGCGTGGATTATTCGCATAATATCGATTATAAAAACGTTATTTCCTGAATTTACTATTATAGAAAAGGATACCTATACATTATTGGAAATAAACAACAATATAACCTATATAAATCAATTCGTTCGTAAAAACATTCTACAAACTATAAAACGAATGAGTGAAATACTTAACATAAAACAATTAAATGCACTTATTCAAAAAATTAACACGTATAAACGGACAACTAAGGAGATGAGATTGACTATTACGAATCAAACAAAATCTTCACAACAAACCAAATTATATGATTTTATAACAGATATAATAGACACTGACAATATTGTTTTATATGAGATATTTGACATGGTAACTAATGATAATGCGTTATCATTGATAAATGTAAAAAGTGAGCTGCGTCTATTAAATACAGATATAACAAAAGTCCAAGATAATATTAATAATATTATGAGTGTTCTCGATGATTCAATCTACGGACATACCCACGCCAAAAACCAAATTATGAAGGTAATAGGTCAATGGATGAGTGGAGAACAATCCGGATATTGTTTTGGATTTGAAGGAAATCCTGGTATCGGAAAAACATCCTTATCAAAAAAGGGCTTATCGTTATGTTTAAAAGATGACAATGGAGAACCTCGACCATTTTCGTTTATAGCGATGGGAGGTTCGTGTAATGGTTCAACGTTAGAAGGACATAGTTACACATATATGAATTCAACGTGGGGAAGAATAGTTGATATCTTAATGGAGTCAAAATGCATGAACCCTATTATATATATAGATGAACTAGATAAGGTAAGTAAAACCGAGAATGGTCGTGAATTAATAGGTATATTTACACATTTAATCGACCAAACCCAAAATGATTCATTTCAAGACAAGTATTTCAGTGGTATTGATATTGATTTATCAAAAGCATTGTTTATTTTCTCGTATAATGACCCAGAACAAATTGATAAAGTTTTATTGGATCGAATTCACAGAATCAAGTTTGAGAACCTGACAACTCCTGAAAAAGTAGTCATTGTAAATAGGTTTATATTACCTGAAATAAATAAGAAAATGGGATTTAATAATGTGGTAGAATTAAACGACGATATGATAGAACATATCATTGATAAATATACAATGGAACCTGGTGTAAGAAAACTAAAAGAGCTTCTGTTTGATTTATATGGTGAAGTGAATCTAGATATTTTAAAAAACAATGATACAGAACTTGAGCTTCCTATAAAAATAACAGGTGAAATACTAGAAACAAAGTACTTACCAAAGTATCATAAAATAACAGAAAAACGAATTCATACATCGCCTATTGTCGGTATAATTAATGGATTATGGGCGAATTCTCTCGGTCGGGGAGGAGTTATACCTATTCAAACAATGCTATATCCATCCTCTATCTTTTTAGATTTGCGGTTAACTGGACTTCAAGGAGATGTAATGAAAGAAAGCATGAATGTAGCAAAATCATTAGCGTGGAACTTAACCCCAAATCCGACTAAAAAGAAATTAATAACACAGTTCTCCGAAACTAAATGTCAAGGGCTTCATATCCACTGTCCCGAAGGTAGCACATCAAAAGACGGTCCATCTGCTGGGGCTGCTATAACAACCGCGATATATAGTTTATTTAACAATAAAAAAATAGACAATTCTATAGCAATAACCGGAGAAATTAATTTACAAGGTGAAGTAACAGCTATAGGTGGTCTTGATATGAAAATATCTGGTGGAATCAAAGCTGGTGTAACCACATTTATATATCCAAAAGAAAATGCTCGAGATTGTCGCGAGTGGAAAACAAAGAATGACAATTTAATATACAAAGGTATAAACTTTCACGAAGTATCTACAATACACGAAGTCTTCGAAATTATATTCACATAGCAAACAAATATATTGTTATATTATAATATTACAATATGGATTTAAACATTATTGGTTTCGGCTATTTATTTTTACGTTTAGCCCCATTTGTGTTAGCATCATTTTTTACTTTAGCTTCTATATTTAATCAAGATTTCAAGGGATTTATATATTTAGTAGGGTTACTGTTTAGTTCATTCATAACAATGGTAGCCGGAAAATTACCATTGATAAAGGACTTATCCCGTCCCGAAAATTCACCGGAAATTTGTAATGTATTGACAATCGGCCAAACCGATAGTTTATCAGATTTACCACTGGGTCAATCCGCACTTACATACACATTCGCATACTTATTATTTTCAATAATCAAATCGGACTTGATTATGCAAAATATTCCTACTTTAGTATTCTTCCCACTATTAATCGCATTTGATTTCATATGGAATATGAATAATAGTTGTTATTCATTCGGTCAGTTAATCGCATCTTTAGGTGTAGGTGGTGGTGTAGGTTGGTTATGGGCGTATATTATTTCAAAAGGTAAAAATCCTTCACTTATGTATTTTAGTTCTCTATCAAATAAAGAAGTATGTAGCAAACCATCAAAAAGCACATTCAAATGTAATGTATATAAGAATGGTAAATTAATTTCCAAAAATATAAGCGGTTAAACTCAAACATTTCAATACAAATATAGATTATTTTTTTATTGAAAAATATGCATATTATCAATTAACCATTTTTTCACTATGGTAACTTGTTTTTGTCTACTAATCTGTTGTGCTATTAAATTTATCGCATACACTTTTTGTTGAAAATGGAACATAAATTGATTTGCTACTTGATTAAAATCCAGATTACTATATTTTGCGGTTAAATCATCATACTCGAACTTAGCATATTTCTTTCTTTCATTCACAGAATTATGGAAGATGTAGAGCATTTTTCTTAAGTCTTCTACTGTATTGACCGCATTGAAATTTACCTTTTGCATATATTGTCTGGCGTGTTGACTACAAGAAGGACACGGTAAGTTACTACATATAGTAGTTATAAGTCGTATAATACCATCTTTGTTATTTATAAATTTCTTATCCGTTAATTTTTCTGGTAAGACATGAAAGAACGTCCATGTAGGAGCTCCCCACGTCATACGATCCCCGTCACTTGGTGCGATTCGAGATACAGTAGCAGATGGAATAGCTCGAGGTCTGGCTACAACACGAGTTGCATATAAATTCATAGGTGGTTTTCGTTGTACTGGTTGTATTTCATCACGTCCAACCAGTTGCCCGTGTTTGGATGTAAATATCATTATTTAATATATTAGAATATAAAATATTCATACAAATTACATATAACAGATATAAAAATAAAATGTCTATGCCTATAAATGAGTGAAAACAAAAATCAATTAATTCAGATAGTAAAAGAATGGGTGCGTATAGACAATGAAATAAGACAACTACAAAAAGAAATTTCCACACGAAGACAAGAAAAAAAAAAGAAGAACGATTTACTGATGGAAACAATGAAATCAAACGACATTGACTGTTTTGATTTAAATGATGGAAAAATATGCTACACGAAGAAAAATGTCAAAAAACCGATTAATAATAAGGTATTACTTGATATATTGACTAAATACTACAATGGCGATTTGTCTCAGGCATCCGAAATTAACAACTTTATAAAAGACAACCGAACAGAAGTAACAAAAGAAAATATCACTCGTAAAGTATCTAAAACAAATGACAACTAACTATAATTTATAATCCGAATTCTGGAATAGAATATGTACCATTACGAAGAACGTATTTAGCTATAATAGTTGGGTTTTCTTTATTATTCATTACGTCTTCAGTATTATACACATTTGTATTGTCATCTATATAGTAGACAATACCACCGATTTCTTGTGCGTGAGTTTCTAATTTACACACGATTTCGTCTGAACTTATATTTTCAGTAATAAGACCGTGTGGAGTTCCCTTGATATGTGTTCCGCAATATTCGCATCCATCCTTTTTACGACGAGTACACTGTTCGTTATTTGCTCGTCGTGCGTTACATCTGTTCGTTTCTGGAATTGTATTTTTCACACGTTTTCGTTTTGAAATATCCTCCTTCTTAAAAACCAAACGTTCATAATCATATACATACCCCATCATTTCATTTATTTTATCGGTTTCTTCAAACTGTATAGTATTTATTTTATCACGAATATCATTTTTAAAAGAAGTGATGTAATCTTCAAATTTCTTATTCAAACGTCTTTCCATATTAAATATATTGTATATCAAAAAACTATATATTTAATTCTTTTCAATTTTATGGCACTCCCCAACTAGCAGGTCTATGTTTTGTTCCACCATCATAACGCACAGCATATTCGTTAATTACTAACCATTCGTTTATATTTTCATCATCTAAGTATACATCAGCCAGGATTCGACCATACTTCTCAGTATTTACATTTTTTAGATAAACCATTTTCCCGGAAAGCTTAGCATATAGTTCATTTCGCACGTGTATTGCGAGGTCTTTCTCTTCTTGAGTTTTTCCTCTTATTTCAGGGGCATCTATACCATTTAATCTTACCGAAAAACGATATATTGGTTCAGTTGTATTTGGTAAAACAGATGCGATTGTAATTGTATCACCATCATACACTTTAATTACTTTCCCAAAATATATAGGGGGAACAAATGGTACTGTGTCCGAATATTTAATATCCTGAAGCAATGTTATCATATCAGAAGACATATGACTATATAATATATCTTCATTTTTGTTGGTTCTACACCAACAGAATTCAAAACACTTCAAAATAAATGATTTCATAATAGAATTTTATTACAATATCCAAAGGTTAACGGCTATAATCAATTTTACAATAAAAAACGTAATTATTTATTTTACGAGAATAATACAGTAAATATGACTTAGAATAACCCGTGAACCTTCTTAAATATTTCCTTTGCGTCTATCGCAGCGTTCTTTATGTATTGACCTACCATACGCTTATCTGCTGGTTGTCCGAACGCAATACGTAATGTGCTATCATCATTATGTGGATGAAACTTTTTGAACCCACAAAATGTTAGCACCTTTTCTCCATTGTAGTATTTCTCATAAAGAATATATTCCAATGTTTTACCCAATGTATAATCCTCATTTTCTAAAATAACATCATAACAATTATCCATTGTAGTTTCACTAACTGTAATTGGGATTATGTCTGAATCTATATTTTGTACGAACTCTACTAACTTATTTTGAAGCACTACACACGCCTTCTTCATAATGTCTTTATTATCATATACTCCTACCGTTTGTATTACATAATCAAAACTGTCGTTTAAATATGCTCGTTGTGCGTCTAGTAAATAATAATTTTTCTTTTGGAAAGCAATCTCATCATTGGTTGATTCTTCAGCACGCATTTTACTTTCAATACCTTCCCATACTTCCTTTGCCTTTACTGCGTCAATGGTATTTCCATACGCACATTTAGACACTATATTATACGTATTACTATCCTTTGATGTTCTTACTACAAACTCACACCTTAATTTAATATGTTCTCCGGGTATAGTAGGTCCAATTTTTGACCGTAATCGAGCAAAATCAATAAACATATTTGTTTTTGGAGAAGAAGGGAAAATATTGCGAGTTTCTTCTGTAGTTAAATAGTTATTTGTAGTCTTATTTTTAATTTTAAAATCCTCAGTTGTGATATAGATCATATTATCTCCGTCATTATACTTATCTAATTCCATCACGTAATTTCCAGGAAGAACGTCTAGTTCATTCATATGAATAGGTATACAGCTTAAACGATGCTTTAAAATTTCATTATGAAGACGTCCTGTATTTGTTTCTATTTGACAATATTCTTTATTTTCAGCATCAAATGCCAATGTAGGAATGTCAGACAAAACCGTACGACGAATCGCATTTGCTAAACTGACATTTATACCAGATAATGTAAATTTATAAACATCACCATCTTCCGAAATATTTGAAACAGTAGGGTTCATTGTTATAGAGTATATAACTATTATTTTATGTATGTTAGCACATAAAATATAAAATCAATTTTCCAAGATAGTATCAAATTGTCATAGCATTTAATATGTAGTCGTTAATAAATATATTTCTTTCATCTGGCATCATTAACCCCCATATAAGCTTAACACTTCGTTTTCGCATACTCGGTTTGATACACGATATCATAATCTGGTTTAATTCAATTACATCTTTGTTTTTTAACATAATGTGTCGTTTTAATAGTGCTTGTAATCTCTCATTCATATTTTTCGTATTCATATAGTAATTATAGAACCCCAATAAATCAACTAACATAATAAACTCATTATATTGCGTGAGATATATATCTTCAATTAAATTTATATCTTGTTTATAATTCCGAATATTATGTAATAATATTTTCGATTGAGGTAAGTATGTGTAAGGGATTACATGCTTATGTATAACGTAGTATGGTATGCGATATTTATACATTAATATATCTAATGTTTCGTTGTTCATAATACAATATAATATACAGAATAATTCTATATCATATTATTATATCCTTTATACCAAATGCAGTGTAGGTGTTGAATTTATAATAAAAGCTCCTAATGTAATAAACATCAAAATAAATGGAAGTAACACTAACCCCCACGCAAAACTAGTTGCACCTCCACGGCACATTACATTTAACAGCCAAGTCCAAAATAAAATATATAAAACCTTTATGATAAATATCATGGAGGTATTATTCACATCACAACTATATGAACCTAAGCAATATTTCTTTGCGTTTCCCCAATTTTGAACTGTCATTACAAGTAACGCAGTAATTGAGATGACTAAATACACGTACGATGGAGTACATAACTCCTTTAATCCGACAATTCCGTTCATTATAACTTATACAGATAAAAAAATATATTATTTTTATTTCATTAAAGTTTATTCAATATCAACGTGAGTTAACATGTGACGGCGACAACACACATTAGTGAGCCCTAAAGTATCTAGCACCTCACCCTCAGCCGTTTTTTCTACATTGGTTTTTGTTAAATATACTACCTTTTCAACAGAAAGTCCCTTAGATGTCTTTATGCGACGAACTTCGGTTTGATAATATCTATATTTATCTGCCAATACATTTCCACACGTGAAACATTTAACAGGAATAATCATCGCTTATATAAATTATATGTTATTTTTCTTTCTAATATTACAACTAATATTTTCAATTTTTTATCAAATAATTATAGAGTTTAATTATATAATAATGAAATATTGGTTAATAGCTATAGCAATAATAATCATCATTGCATGTTTGATATATAGTTATAATAATGTAATTGAAGGTTTAGATGAAAATCCAATGACAAAATATTATGAAAATACATCTCGTATTGATAATATGATACGAATGATTACTATGAAAATAACGGAATTACGAATGACTTTACCAAGTAATTATGTATCTATGTTAACACCTAAGGGTGTTACGAATTTAGAAGGACAACGTGCGGAAAAATTAAAAGGAATAACACAAATACAAACTATGATGGAGGAAAAGGAAAGTTCCGAAGTAAAGATGACCGCCGAACAAGAAAAAGAAAAACAGGATAAAACAGATACTCTCAATCAAACGATAGATGAAATAACAGATGCGCTATCAATTATACGTTATCAATTACAAGTAGATTATTTAGATAACGCAAAGAAGATAATCACGAATCAATATGACGTATATTATTTTGAGGACAAAATAGAATTAATTAAGGTGGAACTTGATAACTTATCCGAACAAGAAAAATCAGAAAAACAAACTGAAATAGGTAATTATGAACGTAATATTCAACTTGCGGAATCTACCATAACAAAGCTTGAATATGGAAATAACGCAAAATTAGAGACTGATGCTGTTTTAGAAGATGGTTCTAAGGTATATTTACCTTTACAAAACATTGTTGACGGTAAATCCGCATCAAGCGGGAGTGACCCTGCTACTACTTACGATATACCCATTGACGAAGATGGTAACATTGATATAAAAGCATTTTATGATTATATTGATGATGATGCCGCAAAAGTAGCTTCTGATAAAAATAAAGGTGCTTGGGTAAAAGACAAAGATGGTAAGATGGTTCAATTAGATCTTGAAGATATCAAATCAACTGGTGTAAATTATTATGAACCTGGAAGTTATAAATACGATTCGGGTCTGTATGTTCCAAGTTATCAAGATAGTGTTTACTTAAGTAAAACTACTGGTAAACATACGGCGTCTGAGTATCTTGATATGGCTTCTTTAGCAGGTGGAATATGCAGTCATTATAAAGACCAACCTGAAAAATTAGAAGAAGAATGCGCAAAATTAGATAAGAATGTATGCGGTTCTACCAGTTGTTGTGCGTTACTTGGTGGGTCCAGGTGTGTTGCAGGTAACGCTCAAGGTCCTATATCTAAATTGAATTATGGTGATATTACTATTAGAAATCGTGATTTTTACTACTATAAAGGTAAATGCTATGGAAACTGTGTGTCGCAACCAAATATGACTGAAACCGTAGATATTACTCCAATGGAACAGGTTACTATTGTGGAAGAACCATCAGTAACTGCTTAATTACACCATATTATATTATAATTCGCATAATATAATACTTTTTCATAATTGAATATTTATATACTCGCACCAGGAGCTCTCTTTTTTTTCGCTGTTTCTTTCAACATATAGCCGTCTGTTGTTTTTCTACGAATAATCGTTGTATTTTCTAGGGTAACATCATTCTCGGAATTATGAATGTTATCGTGACAGTTTTCACAAATAGACATCAAATTTGCTGGATGATTTTTATGGAAACTTCCAATAAACCCATTTTTATCAGCATCTTTCTGTTGATTTATATGATGAATTTCTTCGCCCATTTTTTCATTACACATTTCACATTTTCCGCGTATCTTCTTACTATTATATCGTGTTTTATCATTGGATAATTCACCCCGAGTATTTGGATAATATTTGTTTCTTATTTTGTAAGCCTCTTCCATAAACTCTTCTTCCAAATATAATGATTTACACACCTCAAGACCATATGTTCTTGGACCAGACCCTTCACGTAATTTACGGTCATAAATAAGCAAGTCAGCTTCACGGTCAAATGTTACTGCCATATGATAAGAATATAAATTTGTCAATGAACTAACCTCATCAAAATCGACTATTTCGTGAAAATGAGTTGCAAAAATGAAAGAAGACCTATTTCTATGTAGTTTACTCAATCCAGCTACAAATATACTCAATGCCGACTCCATTTCAGTACCAGAACATAATTCATCTCCCAAAACCAAACTACCTTTATCTGCCATTTTCATAATGACCCTCAGTTCGGACATTTCTACCGCAAACGTAGATAATCCTTTGAATATATTATCATTTCCTAGAATACGCGAAAAAATTGCTGTATAAGGTTTATATTTGAACGAACTACACGGGACATACAAACCAGATTGAGCCATAATAACTGATATTCCAAGAGCACGAATTAGACTAGTTTTACCTACTGCGTTTGTCCCATATAACAATATTCCATCTTTACAGTTTTTTCCAGGTTCCATACCACCAATACATATGTCATTTGTCACATATAACTCATTTTGTTGAATATGTTCGATTAAACAATGTCGTAAATCAGTCACATTCACATATGATTTTTCTGCCTTTTCGTGAATTTCTGGCTTACAGTAATTATAGGTCTTCGCAATAAATGCCTTACATATAATCACGTCTAATTTCGCGACATACTCTGATAAACTCTCCAGATTTTCAAAATGGTCGTACGTCAATGTATTTATTATCTGTAAATACACTTTGGATATTGTATTATTTATTTTATCTTTTGTATCAAAAATACGTCGAATGATAGCATTTAATCTTGGAAATTCAATAGTCATATTACTCGCAGACGATTTTATAAATGAAATTTCACTGGATTTAACCACCATAGTTTCGTCAGGCTTACCTTTCTCATATATTTCCATATGAGCTTTCAATAATTGGGAACGTTTATGAGTTATCTGTAAGAACGTCCCACTTTTTTCAGTTTCGTGGATTTTTATATAATCAGCATCACTTTTTTTCTCGTATTTCTGCATAACCATATTTAAATAGTTTAAAATATCATTGAAATCTTGGTGTGATTTATTATTAGTTTCAATTAACTCATCCAATTCGCTTGAAATTCCAGGTTGAATGATATTTTGAGGGAAAGTTGTCATCGATGATATATTTTTGCAATCGTCTAATACAAAATGCGTTTCTAAAAAACGAATAAGAGTCTGAGTTTCTTGTTCTATATATAAATTGGGTTGTGTTCCAGAATGGAGACCCATTATATCCTTCGTCAAATAATCACACATATCAGGTAATTCGTGAAGACACACATTTAATTGTTGTATTATTACGATTCCGTAATATAGTTGATAAATGGAAGAAGGATAAATTTTTTTTACTATCAATTGGCGGCACATCTTTTCCATATCCCGAATTTGTTTCATTTCACCACGAAAATGAACGACTAATTCATTATTCTCCTCCATTAACATAAGCTCTGTCATCATATATTCAGCGTTTAACCATTCCTCATCAAATACAGGATTAGTCAATACGTATTGAAACTTACGCTTACCCATAGGAGTACAACATTTATTCAACAATGTTAAAACCGATGATAATTTTCCATATTGTTTACTTTCCATTATGTTGTCATCAATTATATTCAGCTGTTTTAATGTATGATTAGCCAGAATCATCCTATCCGTTGTGTTATTAAATTCTGGAATAGATATCTTTTTAACCAGTTCATTATTATGTTCTTGTATAAAGTTCAATAAATAACAAAACGACTGTGTTGCTATTGTATCTGTTTGAAACTCATTGCATACATCATATGTATCTTCCTTGAAAAATGTGCTTAATAGTTGTTTTATATATCTCTGCTCGCTACAACGCTTTACATTAATAGAAATGTCGTCTCCATTGCTTATCTTATGAATACTACTTGAATTGATACCGGAATATTGAATTATTTTATTTAAATCATTGTCATCAAATGGTGTTACCATAATAATTTCACTTGGAGAGTAAACTGATATATATCGTTCTAGCTCATCAAACGTTGTTGTATTCATATAAAAACAGGTTTCATATTGAAAAATATATGATTTACCAGTAAAAATATTAATAACTGATATACCGTAAACTATTGTATCCCTTATATTTGTTGCGGTTTTCCCCTTGCGTTTGGCTGGTTTGTATGTTTCCATCCATATACACATTACATTATTGGTCATTATAGGAGAACTATCGGTTTCACAAGAAATTAATGTGCCGGGGGAATACACTTTATCTAAGACGCGAGTTATCACTTTGCCTTCCTTTTCCTGAACGTATACAGGGATTGTATAACCATATTCAGTAAGACGAGATATATATTTATCTAATGTGTAATCGCGAAATCCTGCCATCAATACAGCACCATTATTGTATGTTATCTTTTTTTCGGACATATTTAGCTGACATAGCTCACATACTTCAGATATATTACTTCCAGAAATTTCATTATTATCTGTCTTAATACCATATATTTCAAAAAACGCACCTACCTGCAACAATACTACCATTTGTTTACCATATTCTTGACGATACTTGTCGGTTAATGTAAAATATTCAGTGTATATACTGACATTACTCGTTGCTTCTGATTTCATAATTACTAATAGTTCTCGCAATTTATATTTATATCTCTTCATACATAGTTTATTCTACATAATTGTAAAGCATCATTATAACATCACGTATTACGTTTAATAATACATATCTACGACGCCTTCTCCTAATCGCAAATCGTAAAAAATACATACGATTTAATAAATAATCCAAATTAGACACTATAGTTCTATCCAATGCCGTCATTTTCAATACGATTTGTTCTACCATTCCCATTATTGTGCTAGAGCTACGTCTCAAACGAATATAGTTTGAAAGCATATACAGTCCATATAATATTTCTTTTATTTTGAATATATTCTCCATATATATATTTTCGGGATACTCCGGTTCAGGTTCAGGTTCAGGTTCAGGTTCAGGTTCAGGTTCAGGTTCTGGTTCTGGTTCTGGTTCTGGTTCTGGCTCCGGTTCTGGTTCTGGCTCCGGTTCTGGTTCTGGCTCCGGTTCTGGTTCTGGCTCCGGTTCTGGTTCTGGCTCCGGTTCTGGTTCTGGCTCTGGCTCTGGTTCTGGCTCTGGCTCAGGTTGTGTTGTAACTAGGGGTAATACATTTTCTTGAAATTGTCCTATTATGTTTCCAGGTGGAGTTGTGTTCTGAGTCACATCAACTATTCGTGTTTGTGGATTATATGAATAACCCATACCAAACGTAGTAGTTGATTTCCATACCAAACACGTAAAATGCCCGGTTCCTGGAGAATATCCAGGATTATTGAAATTATATAATTTAATTTCATCGTACCATAAGTCTATACTCTTCTTTATTAATTCCATCATATTATTACCTTGACCTTGAAAATATGCTAAGTTCTCTCCATATCTTTGGTCGTTACTGTGTTGAAACAAATTATTAGCAACAAGATAATATGAATAATCTTGTGCAAATTTTGCTATTGTATCATCCCATTTCCACGGTGGAGAACCGTGTCGTGACCTATATTCGTTTACATAATCTGTAATTTCGTCTTGTTGTTCTTGTGTTATGATTGGTTGTTCTATTGACATTTATTATATATTTTGGCTACATTATATCATCCTAAATGTTTTTATTTACAGGATGTTTGTTACCATAGTTACAGTTGTATATACAATTACAGAAAACTAAATACAATTTTTACAAATACACATTCGTAAAAAATGATTTTAACGACTATAATAATCTAAAATTAACAATTCAATAACTATATTCAATTATTATGGAATACGAATATGAAGACGACGACTATGAAAATTTCCTAGATGTTGATGACAATGATATATTTATACGAAAATATTCTGATGATAACATACCAATATATAACAAACGATTATCGCCATCTCCAGATATTATAAATAAAAAACAAAAGTATCATACATATAATCAGAATAATCTATATCCATTTAATATGATATGCGTGTCGCGCATACAACTATGTTACATAATACCTATATCAGTAATAATATACATTATGTATTGTCGTATTATTCATTTCCATTAATATAATTATAGAGTAGAGTGTCTGGATTATGATTATGGATTTCTCCACATACTAATGACATACTTTCATACATTTTACGCAATACATCATTTGGAGTTATTGACCCTATACGTATTAGTCCGTGTTTTATTAAATACTTTTTTACATCTTGTATAGGGGTTTGTTTCAATAACTGTTTTTGAGTTGAAACACGATTTCTTAATGTTTTATTTGAAACTAATACAGATACCTTAGGTGCTACAGACGACCTACCTACTTTGTAAGTCCTTCGTAAAGTTTTTTTTCGCCTTAGCTTTTTGGGTTTATTATTTGATAATTTATTTAATACATCATTTCGTTGTTTTAATTCACTCATTCGTTTCATACCATCATTAATTTTTGTCTCAATAATACTAGGTGTATTGCTCTCGTTCTTTTCATATATGGAAACCGGAGATGGTTGAGATATCGTAGTATTATTAGTAACATTTGGTATATTAGAATTCAATGGTACATTACTACCAACTTGGATTGTAGGACGATTATTTTGAGTTTTATTAAGATAATTCCTATATGTTGGTAGATTTCCATTTTTTAAACAACCATACTTAGGTGACGCACTCATACTATCGGACGACGGTTGTTGTGTGATTGGTGGGTCGGTTGACGGATATCTCCTCAATGTAGTATTCTTAGGAACATTCATTTCATGTTTTTTTACCAGTCTATCCAAATACGCGCGCGAAGAATTATCAAAGTCAGAATTAAATTTATCCACATTATTATTTTGTGCGTGTGGGGGCGATTGTGTTGATTGGGTCGGTTGCTGATTATTTGAGTATAGTCTTTTATATCTATCTTCTTGTTGTTTTCGTATCATATTCAATAGAGATTGTTTTCGAAGCGTTTGTTGTTTTTTATTAGCTGGATTTTTTACCCGTATTTTGTCTTGGGGATTTTTTTTGGGTTGAGTTTTTTTAGTTTTATTATTGGGATATGTAAATTGGTCCATATTTATTGATAGTATTTTCTTATCACTCATCTATAATTTCGTTTTAGTATAATTACTAATACGAAAAGAAATATCCAGTCATAACTAATATTATTATTCCCTAAACAATATATTTGTTACACATATAAAGATGAAATAAACAATTGTTCTTTATGTTCCTTGTTTGCTAACAGTAATTTCAACCCAGTGTCTAGGTCATTTCTTGTGATTTTCTTTCGAAGATCTTTATGTTTACCATATATACGTCGTCCATGACATATTTTTACATATGTCAATAATATTTCTATATCCCTTCCATAACTTGTAAGGTGTTCTTTATTTGCGTGAAACCATTTCTCGGTTACCACACTATCATCTATTAATTGCCAATCGGCTGATACTACTTTTCGTTTAAATATTTGCATTAATTCTTTTGGAGAATATGTATCTATTGAAAATCGCCATATAAATCGTGATTTTAATCCTTGATTTGCTTTAAAAAATGTATTATTTAATTCATCTTCATATCCAGCTATGATTACCATTAATTCGTCTTTATGATTGCTAAGTGATTCACATAATGTATCCAAACATTCCTTTGAAAACGAATCGTCGTGTTCTCGACTTGCCAATGAATATGCTTCATCAATAAACAAAACGCCACCAAGACTTTCATCTATTATTTTTTTCGTCTTAATAGCTGTTTGACCTAAATACCCTGCTATTAAATCGCTGCGTGTAATCTTCTTAAATGTATTATTTTTTAAAAATCCCATTTTAGAATACATTGTTCCAATTATTTTTGCAATTTCAGTTTTACCTGTTCCAGGTGGTCCATAAATAACCGTATGTTTATAATCACCACCAGACGTATTATTATGCAATCCTTGTATAAAATATAATAATTGGTCTAATATTGATTGTTTTAATAATGATAACCCTACCATTTCATTTAACATAACAAGTTCATCCTTAATCTTATGAAGAGATTCCAAATCAATATTGTATTCCGTGTCTTCTTTGTATTCATACGTATTTAATATACCTATTAAATCTTCTATTGTGTTTATCTCTACATCTATAGCTTCTTCTTTCGTTTTCATTAGAATAATATTATTTGGTAAAGTATCATTATTTAAAGAAATATCCATATTACTCGGTTCATTCACTTCTCTACTTTTAACTGGATTCATTGAAAATACCGGACTAACATATGTATTACTGTTTATCGGTTTATAATCACAATTTATTCTAGGCACATCTTGTATATTCATATTATTATAATTTGTTCGTATCGATTGTCTTAATATTTCATATTCCCCAGTAACTATGCTTTCATTCATTGAATAGTTATCTATAAAGTTTATGAAATTTGTATATTTATTATCGGTCATTTGTACAATATACCTTGTAATGTCTATATTCTTTACTTCAATCAAATAAAAAATTGAAAATTGCGTAAACGTTATATTATAGATAATTTCCATAATAATGAAGTGTAACTTCGACTCCGCCGTATCTTCAAATAATCCACAAACTATGAATGTCTTATGTGATACACTTAAATCTTGCAGCTTATCAACTGAAAGTGACAATATAAAAGCTATTATTGAAGCTGAGAATGAACAAATTGATAAGAAGATTAAGCATATGATTTCAAAGATCACCCCAGATGAATCTAAATTACTAGAACATCTGGGAGATTATACCGAAGAACCATATAATCTCATTGAATCTTATTTTGACGGGAAGCATCTTGAACGTTTGGTTAGACACCAATTAGAATCATATAATAATTTTGTAAACTTTCAAATACAAAAAACTATCCAAATGTTTAATCCGGTAGTAATTCGCTCTGAACACGATTATAATGAAAGTAAAGACAAGTATTTCCTTGAAGTTTTCATTAACTTTACAAACTTTAAGTTATATCCTCCGCAGATTCACGAAAACAACGGAGCTACTAAGACAATGTTGCCTCAAGAAGCTAAACTTCGTAATTTCACATATGCGTCAACTATGACTGTTGATATCAACATTAAGTATGTGATACGCAACACTGAGAATATGGATACTCCTAAGACAATTGAAAAAATTATACCTAAAATCAACATTGGTAAGTTACCTATTATGTTAAAGTCTTCTATTTGTGTGCTTACCCAAAACCCACATATTAGTCACCAGCAATCAGGAGAATGCTCTATGGATTGTGGTGGATACTTTATTATTAAGGGTTCAGAAAAAACTGTTCTGGGACAGGAACGCGCAGCCGAAAATCGCATATATTGTTTTGATGGTAAGAATACAACCAAATGGAACTGGACGGCTGAGATTAAATCAGTACCCGATTATAAATGTATTTCTCCCAAGCAGATTGAGATGATGATTGCAAGTAAAAATAACGGATTTGGTAATGGCATATATATATCTATTCCGCGTATTAAACAGCCCATTGAATTATTTGCGGTATTCCGTGCGTTAGGGATTATGACGGACAAGGATATTTGCGATCATATATGTCTTGATATTAATGACCCCAACTCACAAGATATCGTCAGGTTTCTACAGGCATCGGTTATTGATGGTAATAAATACATGACACAAGAAAGTGCGATGGAACATATTACTACATACGCCGCATATACCCCAATCAATATGGACAAAGAAACAGGACAACGTAAAAAGCAAGAATTCGCAAAAGAAGTATTAGATTCGGATTTGTTTCCTCATTGTCAAACCACAAGTCAAAAATTATACTTACTTGGATATATGGCTAAGAAACTAATCAAGACCAGCCTTGGATTGTTTAAAGAGGATGACCGAGATTCATACACAAATAAACGTATTGAATTGACCGGAACTTTGTTAAATAATCTATTCAGAAACTATTTCAATAAACTTGTAAAAGAAATGCAAAAACAAATTGTTCGTGAAATTAATAATGGTTCATGGCGTTCTATGGATGACTATCAAAATATCATTAATACCACAAATATTTATAAAATTATGAAATCAACTACTATTGAAAATGGCATTAATCGCGCATTATCTACTGGTGATTTTAGTATTAAACAATCAAATAGTAGCAAAGTTGGTGTAGCACAAGTGTTAAATAGACTTACATATGTATCCAGTTTAAGTCATTTGCGTAGAATTAACACGCCTCTTGAAAAAAGTGGTGAATTAATTGCTCCCAGAAAATTACACAATACTACTTGGGGGTTTCTGTGTCCGGCAGAAACACCAGAAGGTCAATCTATTGGTATTGTCAAAAACATCAGTTATATGGCGCATATTACCATACCTACGAATAGTGCAGCGTTATATGAATATGTTGAACCCTATATCAATTCGGTTAATAATATTGATTCAAAAGATATGCTTGGGAAAGTCAAAGTATTTATTAATGGTTGTTGGGTTGGAACTGCTCCTGACCCTATCACATTATATAATGACATGAAAGAAAAGAAGTTTAAAGGTATTATCAATATTTACACGTCTATTATCTTTAATTATAACACTCTTGAAATTCGTATATGTAATGAAAGTGGAAGACTCACGCGACCGGTTCTACGAGTCAAAAATAATAAGGTGTTAATTACAAACGATATTATTAACAGACTTACAACCAAAGAATTATCTTGGAATGACCTATTGACAAATTGTAAATTAGACGAGTCGGTAATTGAATATATTGACCCAGAAGAACAAAACTTCGCTATGATCGCAATGAAAAGTAAAAACAACTATCTACACGATATTAACGCATACTTTCAATATACGCATTGTGAAATTCATCCTAGCACCATATTTGGAGTATTGGCGTCGTGTGTTCCTTACCCAGAACATAATCAAGCGCCTAGAAATACTTATCAATGTGCTATGGGTAAGCAAGCTATGGGAGTATATGCTACTAATTACGACCAGCGTATGGATAAAACCGCATATGTATTAAATTATCCTACACGCCCCCTAGTAGATACACGTCTAATGAATTTTATCCATCTTAATCAAATCCCTTCTGGCACACAAATTCACGTAGCAATTATGACACATACCGGCTATAACCAAGAAGATAGTGTATTAATTAACAAAGGCTCTCTTGATAGAGGATTATTCTTGGCTACGATTTATCACACAGAGAAAGATGAAGATAAGAATATTATTCGCGATGAGATCATTCGTTGTCAGCCAGACCCCGCTAAAACGAAGGGTATTAAGTTTGGAAATTATAGCAAACTTAATTCTAGTGGATTTATTCCTGAAAACGAGTTAGTTGAAAACCGAGATGTTATTATTGCTAAGACTGTACCAATTAAGGAAAATCGTAATGACCCAATGAAAACAATTAAATATGAAGACCAAAGTAAAACCTTCAGAACTACTGAAGAAACCTATATTGATAAAAATTATACTGGTCGCAATGGAGATGGTTACAATTTCGCAAAAGTTAGAGTGCGTGCTCTTAGAAAACCTGTTCTTGGTGATAAATTCAGTTCTAGGCACGGACAAAAGGGTACAGTTGGTAATATTATTCCGGAATGCGATATGCCATTTACAAAGGACGGTCACAAACCCGATATTATTATTAATCCTCACGCTATTCCATCCAGAATGACTATCGGACAATTAAAAGAAACTTTACTTGGAAAAGTACTATTGGAACTCGGTATGTTTGGTGACGGAACCAGTTTTGGTAATCTTGATGTAGCAACGATTGCTAAGGAACTACAAAATCTTGGATATGAAAGTTATGGCAATGAACTCTTATACAATGGACTAACCGGCGAACAGCTTGAAACCAGCATTTATATTGGTCCAGTGTTTTACCAAAGATTAAAGCATATGGTTACTGACAAACAACATAGTCGTTCTATCGGTCCTATGGTGAACCTAACTAGACAACCTGCTGAAGGTAGGAGTAGAGATGGTGGGTTTCGCATAGGAGAAATGGAAAGAGATGTTATGATAGCACACGGAATTTCCCGTTTCTGTAGAGAAAGAATGTATGATGTTTCAGATAAATATAGCACACACATTTGTAACAAATGTGGAATGATAGCAGCGTTTAATGACGGAAAGAAAAACAGGATGTATGACACTGCCGACTTTAGCGTGCATACTTGTAACACGTGTGATAATCACTCAGACTTTTCAAAGGTAGAGATACCCTACGCATATAAATTAATGTCGCAGGAATTACAAACTATCAATGTTGTTCCAAGACTTATTACAGAAAAATAACTTA
>Ga0308007_10000307_pt1 | contig 22405 bp, 22 predicted proteins | sample Neamet71_FD_203152 | JGI IMG/M metagenome (GOLD analysis project Ga0308007, IMG submission 203152) | Marine microbial communities from water near the shore, Antarctic Ocean - #71 | ecosystem: Environmental > Aquatic > Marine > Unclassified | place: Southern Ocean | collected 2014-06-07
TAGTTTCTGCTGGCAATTTAAGGGACCAAAAGTCTGTAGGCCGACCTTCTTTTTGATTTTTTCTAATAGCCCTCCTGACTGTCCCTTCACCGCCATTATATGCTGCTAGAGCTAACAACCAGTCACCATTGAAACGCTTGTGTAGATATTGCAAGTAGTCAATTGCAGCGCTAGTTGATTTTATAGGGTCAATTCGAGCATCATACCAAGAGTCATTTTTTAGCTCATATAACCTAGCGGTCGGCGGGATGAATTGCCACAAGCCACCAGCATGTTTAGACGAATATGAGAGAGGATTATAGCCACTCTCGATCGCTGGTAAGAGAGCAATTTCTAATGGAATATTATTGGCTTCCAGTTCGCCAATAATATGAAATATGTAGCGTTTCCCTCTTTCTGTAATTTTGTTGATATAAAGCTGTTGATCTTGATCCCAGTGCTTTTTTTTATCTAACTCCGGATGATTGTAGTGGTGACGTAATTTTAGACCATGTCTTAATCTATTCCACAGATCATTGGATGTTAATGTTTTATTTTCAATAAAGACTGCATTTTTTGCTAGGGGATAGCTGACTTCTTTCGAGTGCTTATGCTGAGAGCATCCTGAGTTAAGGATTATCAGACATGCTAGAAATGCTAGTATTTTTAGATCCATTATTGCCACTGTGGAGTTTGTTATTTAGTAAATACTAGACATGCTTAGATTCTAGGCCTCATTATAACCTTGGTCAATAATGGTATATATTAGAGCTTCAGTTTTGTTCAATGCAGTTAAAGCCTTCTTTGCTTTCTAGAGCTAAAAAGCATCCTTCCATTTACGTATAATGCCAAATATTTCATAATTAGCGAGGTTTTTCTTGTTGCTGTAATTCTCTGCAGCCTCTTGAATATTTTTTTTTGCGACTCTTAAAAAAGGGTTGGTTTTCAGCTCTAGTCCTATCGTTGAAGGGATTGTCGGCTGACCTTTGCTTCGCAACAACTTTATTTTTTCCGAATAGTCCTTCAAGGGTTTGTTTTCTGGGTCTATGCTAATTGCGAAACGAGTGTTATTTTCAGTGTATTCGTGACCACAATAAACCTTAGTTGAATGTGGTAGCGATGCTAATTTATTTAGGGATTCGAGCATTTGTTTTGGAGTTCCTTCAAATAGCCTTCCGCATCCGTTAGAAAACAGAGTGTCCCCGCAAAATAATAAAGATTCGCTCTGAGAGTAATAGGCTATATGGTCCAATGTGTGACCTGGGATGCTCAATATTTGAAATTTTTTCCCAGCTATACTTAACGTGTCATTGTCATAAACTGTCTGAGTTACCTGTCTTATTCCTTCAGGGCCATAAACTGGAACTGAATAGATATCAGTTAGTTCATCTACACCTCCGACATGATCTGGATGATGATGTGTAATTAATATTCCATCCAACGATAGCCCTAATTTTTTAAGCTGACGGAGTACCGGCTTAGCTTCACCAGGATCGACAACATGTGCCGATTTTGTTCCTTCTGGGTTAATCAGCCATACATAGTTATCATTAAATGCGTTAATAGTGTGAATATTAAGAGTCATGCCTATGTCCTTGGGCTTAATTGTTATTTATTTTTGCATGATAGAGCATAAAGTGAAACAGCAAGAATAATTAATTTAACATTAAACTTTAATATGATCATACAGAAAATAATTTTTAAAAATATAAGTCATAAATCTTTAAAAATTTCATCAGCAGTTTCATTAAAAAAGCTTACAATAGTATCATTAGCTTGAGCTACAAAGCGCTGGATATAGGCATGCTTTACAAATAAACTTTATGGTTATCTTCAGGAGAATATAATTGAAAGAAGTTGAGATTTTTACCGATGGAGCGTGCAGGGGGAACCCGGGTCCTGGGGGGTGGGGGGCCTTACTAAGGTATGAAGGTATCGAAAAATCTCTCTATGGCGGCGAGAATGAAACAACAAACAATAGAATGGAGTTGATGGCTGCAATAGAAGGCCTGGCTTCATTAAAGGAAGCCACAAAAGTCATTTTAACGACTGACTCTCAATACGTGCGTCAGGGCATTACAATATGGCTTCATAACTGGAAAAAGCGTGGCTGGAAAACATCAGGTAAGAAACCAGTCAAAAATATCGACTTGTGGCAGCGACTTGAGAAAGAAGCAGGTCTTCATGATGTTAAGTGGCTCTGGGTAAAGGGGCACAGTGGTCATCGTGAAAATGAAATAGCTGACCAACTAGCAAACCAAGGAATAGACGATCTTGCGCCATTGCTCTAGACTCCACTTTTCCAGATTGAAGCCCCAATGCACTATTATATGTTTAACTAAGGCTTAGCATTATGACAAGACAAGTTGTGCTGGATACAGAAACTACAGGGTTGGAACCAAGCGAGAATCATCGAATAATTGAGATTGGTTGTGTTGAGCTTATTGATAGGCAGCTAACAGGACGTCATTATCATCAATACATAAACCCTGAAAGAGATATAGACCAAGGGGCAGTGGATGTGCATGGCATAACAACTGATTTCCTTGCTGATAAGCCAGTTTTTTCATCTATATCTAAAGAGTTTATAGAGTTTATTACTGGTGCTCAGTTAATAATTCATAATGCACCTTTTGACATTGGATTTATTGACCATGAAATGGGCAAGCTAAAAGAAAAAACTGCCTCTGTTGTTGAAGTTTGTAGTGTCATAGATACCCTAGTTATGGCTCGAGAGCGCCATCCTGGTCAAAGAAATAACCTTAATGCACTCTGTAAAAGATATTTTGTTGATAACTCAAAGCGAGATTTGCACGGCGCCTTGCTAGATGCGGAAATATTAGCTGATGTTTATTTGCTGATGACAGGCGGGCAGGTAGATCTTGCACTGGGGAGTCATGACGGTGCCAGAGAAGGGGTGACGGAGAACAGTATCAGACGTTTAGATTCAAATCGAGCCCCTCTTAGGGTTGTTCGCGCGATTGAATCTGAACTTTTATCTCACAACAAAAAGCTATCCAAAATAAATGAAGATAGTAGCGGTAAATGTCTATGGCTAAAGACTACAGATACCTAGGACAGCTGTAGTCTTTAGTTGTTCGAAATTGCTTACTGCCTCACCATCAAAGCGCTATACCCATTAAGAGCTTTAGTGGGCCATAATAGATAACACCAAAGGCGCCCGCTATAGAAAGAACAACGGTGTATGGGAAAGCCATCACAACCATTCTTCCGTATGAAAGCCTAATAAGAGGGGCTAGAGCAGAAGTAAGCAAGAACAAGAATGCAGCCTGTCCGTTTGGTGTAGCGACACTAGGAAGGTTCGTCCCTGTATTTATTGCCACGGTAAGCATATCAAAGTGAGCTCTTGAGATCGTCCCGGCATCAAGTGCAGCCCTCACTTCATTAATGTAGACAGTTGCAACAAATACATTATCGCTGATCGCAGAGAGTATGCCGTTAGCTGCAAAAAACATTACAGGTTGTACACTCAATTCCATTGCTAGCACTGCATCTATTATCGGCTTAAATAAGTGTTGATCATGTATGACTGCAACGATAGCAAAAAACACTACCAGTAAGGCGGTAAATGGCAATGCTTCTTCGAAAGCATGACCAAGTCGATGTTCATCAGTGATGCCGTTAAAGGCTGTGAGTAAGACGATAACTGACAAGCCAATGAGGCCGACAGGAGCTAAGTGAAGAGCGAGGCCTATAATCAAAAATAAAGCAACAAGAGCCTGTACCACTAAAGTTGCTTTGTGCCCGCTTGTCATTTTATTGGATTCTTCTGCATCAAATTCCTCCAACACAGACCTTACGGTTGCAGGAAGTATTGTGCCGTAACCAAACCAGCATAGTTTCTCTAGTAGAACGCATGTTATGAGCCCGCATAAGAGCACCGGCATTGTAACCGGAGCCATCATTAGAAAGAATTCAATAAATTCCCATCCAGCTTTTTCAGCTATGAGCAGATTCTGCGGCTCACCTACTAAAGTTGTTACGCCGCCTAGCGCAGTTCCTACTGCACCATGCATAATTAAGTTACGTAAGAAGCTTCGAAATGTCTCAAGGTCCTTATTATTATTGGTTAGGATTGTTGAGTCATCCAGGTGATCGTGGTCTTCATGCTGAAGATCTTTCCCTGAAGCAACCTTGTGGTATACAGAGTAAAATCCAATTGCAACGCTTATGAGCACTGCAGTTACGGTAAGTGCATCTAGAAAAGCAGATAAAAAAGCTCCTGCAAAACAGAATAATAGAGATAAAATTGCTTTTGATCGAATCCTGATAAGGATTTTTGTAAAAGTGTAAAGAAGCAGGTCTCGCATAAAATATATGCCTGCAACCATAAAGATCAGCAGTAAAATTACCTGAAAATTACCATGAGCTTCATGGTAGATTGTGTCGGGACTCGTCATGCCTAGCAGCACTGCCTGGATAGCCAGCAATCCCCCTGGCTGAAGCGGGTAACACTTCAGCGCCATCGCTAAACAAAAAATAAACTCTAGCACTAACACCCAGCCTGTGACAAAAGGGCCAGCCACTGCTTCCATGCAAAGTATAGGGTTTAGGACTAAAAAAGCTAAAATTGTATACTTATACCAACTGGGTGACTCTCCTAGGAAATTTTTACCATAAACCTTCAGTGCTGACTGAGACATGCGACCCCCCTTGTTTATTGTTATTGCTAATTTTCACACTAACATATTCGCTAGATTAGCACTTTTATACGCATATGCCATAGCAGCGATCATCAAATAATCACCAATAAACTTATAAGTTTATGTCAGATTTGACTAGTTTGTCCTCAACAGTTGATATAGAGAACGACGGTAGTTAATATAATTGATTATTTAGTCAGCGTGTTAGGCTGCGTAATTTTTACATTTTTATGGTTATAGAAATAGGAGAGTAAAGAAATTGGATTTTTTATTTGAGTATGCTTTATTTTTAGCAAAAGCAGTTACTTTTGTAATTGCTGTTTTAATTATATTGGCTGGTCTGGCTAGTCTTGGCTTGAAGGGTCGTCGGGGTAGTAAGGCTGTGCTACAGGTCACGCGTCTGAACGACACGATGGATGCAACTAGCTGCGTGCTAGAAGCTTCGATACTAACCGATACTGAGAAAAAAGAAGCTAAAAAGCAAAGAAAAAATATAGTGAAACAGTCAAAAAAATCAAAAATTGCAGGAAAAAGAATTTTTTTGCTTGATTTTCAGGGTGACCTAAAGGCTTCTGCAGCGGAAATGCTTAGGGAGGAGGTCACGGCTGTTTTAAGTCACGCTAGAGCTGAGGATGAAGTGGTTATTCGGCTTGAGAGCGCAGGCGGAATGGTTCACAGTTATGGATTTGCATCCAGCCAGCTTCATAGAATTAAAAAAAAGGGGATCCCTTTAACAGTCTGTGTAGATAAAGTGGCAGCTAGCGGTGGATACATGATGGCTTGTGTCGCAAGTAAGATATTGTGTGCACCTTTTTCGTTTGTGGGTTCGATAGGCGTGGTCGCCCAGCTCCCGAACTTTAATCGTCTTCTGAAAAAACATGATATTGATGTTGAACTCCATACAGCCGGGTCATACAAAAGAACACTAACAATGTTTGGCGAAAATACTGAAGAAGATAGAGAAAAGTTTGTAGAAGACCTAGGTAAAACTCATGATCTATTTAAGCGCTTTGTTTCAGAGCATAGACCTGCTGTAGATATCGATGCTGTAGCTACAGGTGAGGTCTGGCTCGGTACTGAGGCCGAGCAAAAAGGTCTCGTGGATGAGATAATGACAAGTGATGAATATCTCGTACAAAAAGCCGTTGATACATCAATTTATAAGGTAAAATACATACATCATAAAAGCTTGTCAGAGAAAATGGGTCTAGCCGCAGAAGGCAGTGCTGACAGATTATTGCTAAAGTGGTGGGATAGATTTTTTTCTAAAACCTCCCCGTTTCAAAACTAAGCTTAATCTAATAAATATAAAGCATGCATGATTTAAATGCGCGCTTAGCTCTTAATTAAATTAAATGTAAATTTTTATGGCTCTCCATCAGGTAATCCAAGATAAATTAAATAACCATTTGGTTCCTTCATTCTTGACTATAGAAAATGAAAGTCATAAGCATTCTGTTCCAGTGGATTCAGAGACACACTTTAAGGTGGTGGTAGTGAGCGGTTGTTTCGAAAATAAACCCCTCGTTCAGCGCCACCAAATAATCTATGGATTACTTGCTCATGAGTTACAGTCTGGCTTGCATGCCCTTGCGCTGCATACGTATACACCTGCAGAGTGGCTAATTGTTGCGCATCCCCCAACTTCACCTGACTGTATGGGCGGCGCAAAATAAAGTTAAATTTTTTTGAGCGGTACCTTAGGAGTGGTTTTTTACGTAACTGGAGAGAAAATGAATTATAAAAATTGGATGCTGGTAGTTATCTTTTTAGTGCTTTCGCCTACAGTTTATGGGGGCGAGAAACCTCTTGATGAAGATCCTGTGGTTTATATTATATCTCCAGTCGATGGATCCACTAATGTTAGCCCCGTAAGGGTGGTGTTCGGGCTTTCTGGCATGGGTGTTGCACCAGCAGGCGTTCAAATTGCTAATACCGGGCATCATCATTTATTAATTGATGTGGATAGCTTGCCTGAGAGCAACCTGCCAATACCTAGCGACAAAAAACATCGACATTTTGGAGCAGGGCAAACAGAGGCATCTGTGGACCTGTCGCCTGGAAGCCATACTCTTCAGTTGATACTAGGAGACCATTACCACATACCGCATACAAAACCGGTGGTTTCTAAGAAAATTACTATAAAGGTTAAATAGGACCAGCTTAACCTGCCACTATACCCTTTAATGCAGAGCTTAAGCGAGACACGGTCCTCTCTATGTTATGTAATTTGTCTAAGCCAAATAAGCCAATCCGGAAGGTTTTAAAATTCTCTCCTTCATCACACTGTAGCGGAACTCCAGCCGCTATTTGAATGCCTTTTTCCATAAATTTTTTCCCATTATGAATATCTGCATCCCTGGTGTGGCAAACAATTACAGTTGGCGCCTTAAACCCGTTTGCGGCAACACTTTTGAATCCAGTAGATTCTAGTAGACCCCTAACTCTTGCTCCAAGTTCTTCTTGCTCCTTTCTGACTTTTTCAAAACCATAAGCCTCTGTTTCTTTCATAGCTTCGTTAAATTTAAGTAACGCGTCAGTTGGCATGGTGGCATGGTAGGCGTGCCCGCCATTTTCATATGTCTCCATGATTTGAAGCCATTTTCGTAGATCACATGAAAAGCTTGAGCTTGTAGTACTTTCAATTTTTTTTCTGGCTATGTCATTTAGCATAACTAGAGCACTGCAAGGCGAGGCGCTCCAGCCTTTTTGGGGCGCGCTAATTAAAATATCAACCCCACTTTTCTGCATATCTATCCACAAAGCACCTGAAGCAATACAATCTAGAACAAATAGCCCCCCAATGGAATGAACAGCTTCAGCAACAGCAGATATATAGTCATCTGGGAGTATTATGCCAGCTGATGTCTCCACGTGCGGCGCAAAAACTATAGAAGGCTTTTGGGCCATTATTTGACTTATGACTTCATCTATTGGAGCTGGAGCCATGGCTGGCTGACTATCCTTGTTAGAATTTTTTGAGTCGACAGCCCTTGCTTTCATTACAATTATGTCAGAAGCAATACCGCCCATCTCAAGAATCTGACTCCAGCGATAACTAAACCAACCATTTCTTATTACCAAGCATTTTTGGTTGGTAGCAAACTGCCTAGCTACAGCCTCCATGCCATAGGTTCCCCCTCCAGGCACTACTACAACAGAGTGGGCGTTATATACACCCTTTAATGTATTAGAGATATTAACCATGACCCCTTGAAAACGTTTCGACATATGATTCAGGGATCGATCGGTAAAGACTACTGAATACTCCAATAGACCATCTGGATCTGTATCGGGAAGCAAGCTGGGCATTAATAGCTCCTGTTTTCTATGGGTATTTAAAGCACACAAGTTAAAATTAAACAGCTTTTTTTACAGCTTCCTGGCTAACAAGGTATTCTTCATATGAGCCTTTAAAGTGTATAAGCTTTTTATCCTTGATCTCAATTATGTGGTTTGCGAGAGACGAGACGAACTCCCTGTCATGACTAACAAAAATTAATGTACCATTATAATGATCTAACGCTAAGTTAAGAGACTCAATAGCCTCCATGTCTAAATGATTCGTTGGCTCATCCATTATTAGAACGTTTGAGTCCATCATCATTAATTTACCAAATAGAAGTCTATTTTTTTCACCACCAGAGCAAACTTTAGCTGGTTTTTTGAAGTCGTCAGCAGAAAATAGTAGTCGACCCAAAGTAGCTCTTACTATTTGATCATCATGATTAGGCTTTCGCCATTGGCTCATCCAATGGAATAAATCTAAATCATTTTTAAAGTCTAAAGTACTATCTTGCGGGCAATAGCCTAATGAGGCATTTTCTGACCACTTAATGGCGCCGTTAGTAGGAGAAATTTGATCTACCAGACAGCGAAGTAGGCTTGTCTTTCCAGCGCCATTTTCTCCTATAATAGCCAATTTAGAGCCGGCATCTAGAATTAGGTTGCCAGCCTCAAATAATATCTCGTCATAACCATGAGTGAGGTTTTCTAAAATTAGCGCCCGTCTGTGAAGCTTTTTTTCTTGCTTGAATCTAATAAATGGGGAAATACGACTAGTAGCCTTAATGTCATCAAGCTGTATCTTAGTGATTTGCTTTGCTCGAGAGGTAGCTTGCTTAGCTTTAGATGCGTTTGCAGAAAAACGACTAACAAACTGTTGAAGATCAGCAATTTGAGCAGATTTCTTGGCATTCTCTAAGTATAGTCGTTCGCGGGCCTGTGTAGATGCAGTCATGAAGTCATCATAGTTACCCGGATAAACTTTCAGCTCGCCATAATCAATATCAGCCATATGAGTACAAACAGAGTTAAGAAAGTGGCGATCATGCGATACGATAATCATTGTACTTTTTCTTTCTTTAAGAAGCGCCTCTAACCACCGGATGGTGTCAATGTCTAGATTGTTTGTTGGTTCATCTAAAAGAAGTATATCCGGATCCGAAAAAAGTGCTTGAGCTAATAGCACTCTAAGCTTCCAGCCTGGAGGAATCTCTGACATCAAGCCATTATGAAGCTCTTCTGCAATACCTGCTCCCAACAGAAAATCTCCAGCTCGACTTTCGGAGCTGTAGCCGTCTAGCTCCGAATATCTTATTTCCAAGTCAGCAACCTTCATGCCATCCTTATCTGACATTTCAGGCAGGGCGTAAATGCGATCGCGTTCCTGTTTGACTTCCCAAAGCTCTGTATGCCCCATTATTACAGTATCAATAGCACTGCAGTCTTCAAAAGCAAACTGATCTTGATTAAGTATACCTAATCGTTCGTTTGGGGTTATAGAGATATTTCCTGAAGTAGGATGTAGGGTGCCGTCTAGTATTTTCATAAATGTAGACTTACCGCATCCATTAGCTCCAATGAGACCATATCGGTTGCCATGTCCGAATTTTACGGATATATTTTCGAAAAGAGGCTTGGGGCCAAATTGCATGGTTATATTTGCAGCCGTGATCAAGTAAACACCTCTTTGAATTAGGAAAGAAATACAATTTTTAATTAGACAGCTTAAAAAGGGGCAGCACTATAGGGAATTGTTTTGATATCGTCGAGTAAAACTAATCTATTCGCGATTAATTTTTTTATTCATTCTCTTTAAGTCTGGCAAGCCGAGCTTCTTCATGAGCCAGGGCAGCCTTTATTTCCTGGATAACTGTATCAACATCGGCTGGTTGTGAGCTTTCTTCAAATATGCCAGAAAGCGAAATATCTGGGTGCAGCTTCCCCTCCTCATACAGGCTCCATATTTCATCGGCATACTTTGTTTTTGCTAGCTCGGGAGCAAAGTTTGAGTAATATCGAGTCATGTTATTTACGTCCCTCTTCAACATCATTTCAGCATTATTGTTGGACGAGGCATCAATTGCTTGCGGTAAATCTATAATAACTGGTCCATCTTCTTCTATTAGTACATTGAACTCAGATAGGTCGCCATGAATTATCCCTACGCATAACATGCGGACAATAAAGCCCATAATGACAGCATGTTCAATTAGAGCCTCATCATGAGACATAGAGATATCAGCTAGACGTGGAGCAACTTGATTTTCAGAGTCTGTTATTAGCTCCATTAGTAAAATCCCATCAAAACAACCATAAGTTTCTGGCACTCTAACGCCAGAATCGTTTACTTTGCGAAGGGAATCAATCTCAGCATTTTGCCATGTCTCTTCTTGTTGTTGTTTTCCGTATTTAGATCTTTTTTCCATAGCTCTGGCGCGACGGGTATTTTTAACTTTCCGACCTTCTTGGTATTGCGCAGCTTTTTTAAAACTACGTTTTGCGGCCTCTTTGTATACTTTTGCACACCTTATGACTGCTCCGCATCTGACCACGTATAAAGTGGCCTCTTTTCCGCTCATAATTGAACGGATAACCTCATCTACCAGGCCATCGGTAATCAAAGGTTGAAATCTTTTTGGTATTTTCATTAAAAGCTTACACTGGGCTTATTTATCGTGCGAAACATTATAGCGGTAAAAAGAATCAATTGTAGGTAACAGATTTACAAAAATTGAAAAATAACAGAGTGTCACACGCTAATAGAAGGGTAATAGTTAAAGGGTTATCAAAATTAGCCCTAGTTTATTTAGCTAAGGTGCGCACGATTCAATTATCTAGAGATTAAATTCCTCTAGAACCCCAATCGCAATATCGGGTGGATATATGATTATGATCTACAACTTCCAGTAATACTCAAACTGACTGTAAAGTGCATTATCAGGAGCTACAATTACAATCAACAGTTTCCAGTTTTCGCAAAATATTTAATTAAGTGTTAGAATTTATCTAGATATTAGAATAAGGGAAAAAATGTGATATTTAACAAAATAAAAAAATTGTGGGTCACTGATGAAGAGCAGCTTATTCTTGAGACATTAGAAGGTTCAGGTTTAAAATCTATGAAAGTGCTTGGAAGAGGTACTCTTACAGTAGATCCAAAAGAAGTGAGTAGTACTGCTAAATTTAAAGAATATGCGAAGCAAGTAGACAAAATTATAGACGCCACATAGCACCATGAATATGGGCTTTTTGTGTTCATAATATTGATCATTCCGATTCTTGTTAGCGGGTTTATAGTTTGTAATCGGAATCCTTATTACTCATACAAACTTCATCGTTATGAGGGACAGTACTTGTATTTAAAAAGTGCTCACCTTGGTTTGACTTCACTTGTAATCGTTTCAATAATTGCCCTTTTATTAAATAAGTTTGTCCCCTCATCTATATCCATCTTCGGTATTGAAATTTCTTTAGATGCCATATCGGCACTTAAATCATTGTTGGGATCAGTTCAATATACCGAGAATGAGCCAGATTTACTTTTGCTTACTTGGATTCTGGCTGTGTCAATCGGTGCTGTAATTTTTTCCTATGCTTGGTCTGGTTTTTCTAATTTTAGGTTATTGTTAAAAAGTGGAAGTGTAAATAACTCAAAAATATTACTTATGTCCCATGTGCTAAGTGATAGTCCTTTGGATAAATTGCTTTTTGATTCATATCTATATTCACATCCTTTATTACTGACTCTCGCTTCAAGGAAGGTTTATGTCGGCACGGTATCTTCACTTGGAGAGCCTAATGAAAGAGAGGGCATGGATCAGGAGATTTCTCTTATTCCGTTGATGAGTGGTTTTCGAGGCGAGAATGATATGAAAGTAGAGTTCAGTACAAACTATAAATCAGTCGATTCAGATCTAAGTCTTGTGATTAGACAAGAGCAAATATTGACTGCGGCGTGGTTCGATTTTGACGTGTATGATAAATTGAACCCAGTATAGGCGAGCCCAGTAATGGCCACACCATAGCAGGTGTTCAAAAAGTATTTCTAACCTTATTATAGAGCTATTGGCTTAAACCAATCACCATTATTGGCATTAAATGGATTTTCCGATTATATCAAAACTTGATTTTAAATATGTTAGATGTAAGTTGAAATTAATGCATATTTTTTATTAGCCATTACGACAGCAAGCGCTTTCGCTAATTCAGTTACGGATGTTTGCTCTGCCTTTCCACATATAGGTCATATCCCTGTTGCATCAAACCTGAACGGCACAAAAAAGCCCCAAGTATTAGAAACTTGGGGCTTATATGTGGCGGAGAGACAGGGATTCGAACCCTGGGTACCTTTCGGTACGTCGGTTTTCAAGACCGGTGCATTCGACCACTCTGCCACCTCTCCTGGATTTTCTACACATGCTTCACCCAAATGCAAATGAACGAGATCTCATTAGCTTCATTCGGACTGGGCGGATTATACCGTTGTTTTTTTTCGATACAAGAAAGAGTTGAAAGTAAACTCAAGCACGCATTCTAGAAATGGAATGCGTGCCTTTTATCAGGTATATAAATGCTTAAAATTACTTAACTCTATTCAGCTGCACCATCTTTTTCTCGGGCTAATCTTGGGTCATTTGCAGAACGGGTTACAGTTTTAGTCTCTGTAACAGCAGTTTCAGTTTTAACTTTAACCTGCTTAGCTAAAACAGGCGGCTCAATAGTCGCAGTTTCTATAGGTATCTTCTTTACTGGTTTAGGTTTTTTTCTTGGATCATTGCTGGCTCTTTTCGGAGAAACCTCGGATTCAGGCGGCTTTACGGCTGTCTTTTTTGGACTTGCTTTCGCTACCTTCTTGGGTGATTTTTTTACTGGAGACTTATCAGTTTCTGCGTCCAATTTTTTAGACGATTTTCTTGGTTTTTTAGCCACAACTGCGCTTTTGCTGTCTGGTGTTTTTTTCAGTTCTTTTTGTGCGGGCTCTGATGTCTCGGACTTAGGCAAGCTCGCAGTAGTTTCAGTAGGGGTCACTGGATCTAAAACAGGGGTTGCTGGCTTGGATGTGTTTTGGTCATCCACACCTAATGCAACAGCAGTTTTTTCTTGAGATTCGACTACTTTTGGGCTTGATTTTACTTCAAGGAGCTCATCTGGAACATTCTGACGCTCGCGTCTTTGGCGAGGGGCTTTTCTTTTTTCACCCTCACGTCTTGGTGGGCGATTTTTCCCAGAGTTGTCTTTTTCATCGCTCTTAACAGCCTCCTGTGGACTGTTTTCTGGAGGAGTTACCTGAGGAGTCGTGTTACGATTCGGCGGCCTATTATTATTGTTTCGATTGCGGTTATCAGATCCATTTTGATTGGATCTACCTCGGCCACGACTGTCTGGTCTTTTGTTTCTATTTTGGGGACGACGTTGAGAATTTCTTTCTGAGGAGCTTCTTTCCTTTTCTTTAACAGCCTTTTCCGGTGAACCAAAAATTTTCCTAAATAAACGCCTGAGGAAACCAGGACCTTGCTTGTCAGCTACTTTTTTTGGTTGCGGTGCAAACCTTGACTGCGTCATATTTTTAACTGCCGGTTGGAGGGCAGGGGGGACAGGCTTGACAGTGTCTGTTTCACTTTCGGGTAAGTTTTCTGTCATCGTATCTGTTAGTTTGTAGCTATATTCTGTGCTTACCTCATCCTGGGCACGCACCCTTTGCACCTCATAGTGGGGAGTTGCAAGGTCTATATTTGGCACAACAACAACATGTATGTTGTGACGTTTTTCTATCTCAAGAATTTCCTTGCGCTTTTCGTTTAGCAAAAAAGTTCCTACAGATACCGGAACAATAGTGCGAATTTCTACACTGTTTTCTTTTTGTGCCTCTTCCTCTACAAGTCGTAAAATTGATAAAGACAGTGATCTTGTTCCTCGAATTACTCCTTGCCCCTTACATCTTGGGCATATTTTCGAAGTTGTTTCACTTAACGATGGCCGTAGACGTTGTCGTGACATTTCAAGAAGACCAAAGCGAGATATTTTTCCGACCTGCACTCTAGCCCTATCAATTTCGAGCGCATCACGCATACGGCTCTCAACATCACGCTGATTTTTTTGCGCTGACATGTCAATAAAGTCGATAACCACTAAACCGCCCATATCTCGAAGCCTTAATTGGCGCGCTACCTCATCCGCAGCCTCTAGATTTGTACGAAGAGCCGTTTCTTCAATGTCGGTGCCCTTTGTTGCTCTGGCTGAATTCACATCTATGGAAATGAGGGCCTCAGTGACGTCTATGACAACAGCTCCCCCTGAAGGCAGTTTTACTTCGCGATCGAAGGCAGTTTCAATTTGAGTTTCAATTTGGTAGCGGGTAAATAGAGGTGTAGGCTCTTCGTAGAGCTTAACTCTCGTGGAGAAATTTGGCATTACTTGTGAAATAAAGGCAGATGCAAGCTCATAGGCTTCTTTATTATCAATAAGTACTTCGCGCACATCTTCTCGAAGATAGTCGCGCACCGCTCTGATGATAATATTACTTTCTTGAAATAAGAATTGAGGCGCCTTTGCTGCTGAAGCTTCTTTGCTGATAGTTTCCCATAGCTGAATAAGGTAGTCTAAATCCCACTGAAGCTCTTCTGCTGAGCGACCAATTCCTGCGGTTCGGACAATAACGCCCATACCGCTTGGTATTTTTATTTGTCTTAGCGCCTCTCTGAGCTCATTCCTTTCTTCGCCTTCTATCCTTCTCGATATTCCACCTGATCTTGGGTTGTTAGGCATTAATACAAGATAGCGGCCTGCTAGACTAAGAAAGGTGGTTAGCGCTGCACCTTTATTTCCGCGCTCCTCTTTTTCAACCTGGACTATGACTTCAAGGCCCTCACGAATTGTCTCTTGAGGTTTATTTTGTCCTGCCGGGGTAACTGAGCTGGGGTAGTATTCTCTAGCAATTTCCTTTAGTGGAAGAAAGCCGTGTCGTGAATTACCGTATTCGACAAAGGCAGCCTCTAGACTGGGCTCAACTCTTGTAATCTTACCTTTATAGATGTTGGATTTATGTTGTTCGCGAGTTCTATTTTCTAAATCTAGGTCATAAAGCCGTTGACCATCAACCATCGCCACTCTTAGCTCTTCTGGTTGGGTTGCATTTATAAGCATGCGTTTCATTATGATACTGTCCCTGTTTGTAGGGCAGCGGGGGTATCGCAGGTGCGATTAAAGAGAAGAAGATTACAGGTGCATCAAAAAAATTTACTTGGTAAACCAGGTAGTACTTCTTGTTATATTTTTTTGATATTTATCAGTCATTGGTTCCTTCCGGAGTATTGCTCTGACACGCTGTCATCGTTTATTTATTGAGGCAATGTTATTGTTAAATTGAATCTTATTATGACGGAGTGTTCTCTGCTGCTCCCGCCTATATATTTTTTTTTGCCGCTTTAAATTATCTCTATTCGACCTATATGCTATAACCCATGCACCTTTAGTGTGGATATATAATGGAGTTTGCAAAGCGTTAACACTTAAGCAATCTTCCGTAAATTTTTTCTCGCATATGAAATAAACGTACGAGTTGAGCCATACTAGCAGTCATAGTCACTAGCATCAATCTAAACCTTACTAAGAAGCTGATCCTATTCAGTTTTCTATTTCGTGTGAACGTTTATATCAGCTGGTATAATGCTAGCTTGTAGTATTTTATTCATTCAATATTACAATCAATCACTAACTAATCTAAAAGAAATTTATTAAAATGAATATCACTATGAAAATGCCTCCTTCTGTTCAGATAGTGATGATTTCATCCGATAACGCCGGCCAGCGTTTAGATAATTTTCTATTTACAGCCCTAAAGGGTGTTCCTAAATCACGCATATATAGAATTATTCGTAAAGGTGAAATTAGGGTTAATAAATCTCGCGTGAAGCCTGAATATAAGCTGATTGAAGGTGATCAACTGAGAGTTCCTCCTATCCGTATCGCTGAAAGGGGTCCATCCGCTATTCCCAGTCAAAATTTTCAAGACTCTCTGGAGGCTGCTATCCTGTATGAGGATGAGCTTTTATTAGTTATCAATAAGCCGTCTGGGCTTGCAGTTCATGGAGGGAGCGGTATAAGTCTTGGTCTGATCGAAGCCCTAAGGGCTGCACGCTCAAATGCTGCGTATTTAGAGCTGGTGCATCGCATAGATCGGGAGACTTCTGGATGTATAATTATAGCAAAAAAGCGATCAGCGCTAAGGTTTCTCCAAGATGAAATGCGAGCTAGAAAAATTCTTAAAGTTTACCATGCGTTAGCTTCGGGTCGCTGGCCTCGCGGTCGAAGGAGGATTGATGCGCCCCTTCTTGCTTCAGTGCAAAAATCTGGTGAAAAAATCGTAAGAGTTAACCCTGAAGGGAAAAATTCCGTGACAAATTTTTCTGTTATCCAGAGGTTTAATTGTGCAACACTAATGGAGGCTAAATTGGAGACTGGTCGTACACATCAAATCAGGGTGCATTCTCAATTTGTTGGTTGTCCGCTCGCTGGAGATGTAAAGTATGGTTGCGACACTTATAATCTAGCTGCTAAAAAATCTGGACTAGGGAGGATGTTTTTGCATGCATCTAAAGTCCAATTTTCATCTCCCCGTGGCGGAAAAATAGTTGTTGAGGCGCCTATGCCTAGCGATCTGTGTAGTTATCTTAAAAAATTGGATGTTTAAATCTTGACTAAATTATTGATATTCGACTGGGATGGCACGTTGTGTGATTCTGTATCTAAAATTGTTACCTGCGTGGGTTTGGCTTCAGAAGAACAGGGTTTGAGGCTAGCTAAGCTGGATGAGGCAAGAGAAGTTATTGGGCTAGGTTTGATTGAAAGCTTTCAGACTCTTTTCCCTCAAGCTACACATGAACAGGTAATGTTAATGTGTAGTTCCTATTCTAGCCATTATATTAGGCTAGACGAAAAACCTTCGCCTTTATTTGAAAGCGTTATGGACACATTGCTTTTTTTGAAAAATAAAGGATATATCTTAACCGTTGCAACCGGTAAGAGTAGAAAAGGTCTCAATAGAACACTTAAAGCGAGAGATATGAGTGATTTTTTCCATGGAAGTAGATGCGCAGATGAGACAGCAGGAAAGCCAAATCCATTAATGATAGACGAGATTCTTGCAGAATTTAACGTATCTGTTAATGATGCAGTGATGGTCGGGGATACAGAATACGATCTCGGTATGGCTGTTAATGCTGGCATTTCCTGTATAGGCGTGAGCTATGGCGCACACTGCTCAAGCCGGTTTAAGAAATATCATCCTTTAGGCTGTATAGATAAATTATCAGAAATAAAAAACTATTTAAATCAATGATATGTGGTTATTAGTTAATCTTATTTAGCTTATATTTTTCCAACATTTTTCGTAGCCGAATTAAAGGAAGACCTATAAGTGCTGTTGGATCGCAGCTGTAAATAGCATCAAGAAGGGTGATGCCTGAATTTTCCACCTTAAAGCTTCCAGTGCAATCGTATGGAAGATCCCGGTACAAATAGTTATTAATTTCTTTTTCGTCAAGTCTTCGAAATACAACATCAGTTGTTATAACATCGGTCTCAATCTCATCTATAGCTGTGTTTAGAACTGAGACACTAGTCAAAAAAGTCACTCTTTTACCAGACTGCAGTTTGAGTTGCTCTAAAGCTTGCTCGTGATTTTCTGGTTTACAGAGGGTTTCTGAGGCACTGTCAATAGCATTGGCATTAGTCTCAAAAAAATTCATTGGGTCAAATGGCGTCGTGTTTAATATAGCAACCTGATCTGAGCCAATTATAAGATGCTTGCAATATGTTTTAGATAAAGCGCGAGCTTTTTCTTCAGATAGTCGCCTGACAAGTGAATCCGGAGATTCGCTGGGCCACCTAGCCTCATGTATGTTTGGTGACGCAGACACAAAGGGCAGGTTGAGTTTTTCCATCAATTTTTTTCGATATATTGAGGATGATGCTAAAACAAGAGCAGTTGACATTACCGAATACCATTAGGTGATTTAATTTTTAAAGCACTTGTAGAAATTTTTATTTTATATTTTTTAATTATTATTTGTTATTCCTTTTAATAATTTTCCATTCCTTGGGTTAAAATAGTGTTTAATTGTTATAGATGCTTGGTTTTTATGAATTTCTCTTTGACAGGGCTAGATGGCATCACTATCATTGCGACCTTATGTTGAGCCCCTCCCAGACAAACACATTACCCCAGTTTGTTGACCCCAGGCGACTAGTTGGCAAGGGTGCGACGCTCAATGGTCATATAGACCTTGTTTTATGTGACAGGCTTGCAGGTGCTGTGATGGCAATCAGCCAGCCAATTGTTGCAAATTTGTTATTTTATATAGAGGATCGTGGTCGCAAAGCCGTACATGTTAAGTCCTCAGCCATGGTGCAAGTAAGTTGCCATCGTTGTCTGCGTACAATGCCGCTGCAGCTGGAATGTGATACAATTCTCGGTATTGTCTGGACGGAAGAAGAGGCCAGCACATTACCAAAAGAATTAGATCCTTGGATTGTGACAGAAGACGAGGGAGATATAGCGCAACTAATTGAAGATGAGTTATTATTGGCGCTGCCTTTTGTCATTTATCATGACGAAAATGACATTGCATGCAAAACGTTAGTTAACAGCTCAGCCTCTAAAAGAGAGCCTAATAACAAAGAGAATAATTTACAAGAGAGCCCCTTTGAAGCACTGAAGGTGCTTAAAGATAAAATTTTTGACAAATAACAAATTGTTTCATCAGGAGTAGTTCATGGCCGTTCAAAAGAGCAAAGTAACTCGTTCCAGGCGCGGTCAGCGTCGGTCGCATGATGCGCTTTCAGAGCCGACATTATCGACAGATCCAGTTAGTGGTGAGAGACACCACCGACATCATGTTTCTGCCGATGGTTTTTATCGCGGGAAAAAAGTTGTTGAAGCTGTTAGCGACTAGTACTAATTTTAAATAAATTGTATTTCTTTGACTGACTTCTTGCGCCTTGCTGTTGACGCCATGGGTGGTGACTTGGGACCTCAGGTCACTGTGCCTGCCTCCCTGGGCTGCTTGACAGAAAATCCCTCCTTATCCATCATTTTTTTCGGTGACTCTACCCAAATCCGTGATCAAATAACTTCCTGCGCATTACCTGATCTAGATAGTCGCATTAGCGTGCGTCATTGCTCTTCTTCAATTCCAATGAATGAAAAGCCATCTATCTCTGTTAGGTATCAGCAAGATTCATCTATGTGGAAAGCCTTGCAGTTAGTTTCAGAGGGGGGTGCTGATGCCTGCGTCAGCGCTGGTAATACCGGCGCACTTATGGCTATATCGGTATTGCAAATTGGATGCTTGCCAGGTGTAAGTCGACCGGCTATTTGTGCAAAAATTCCCACTCTTAGCAGCTCTTCTGCATCAGGCAACCATACCTATCTCTTGGATCTAGGTGCAAATACAGTCTGCTCAGCCCATCAGTTGCATCAATTTTCTCTTATGGCCTCACAAAAGGCACTGGTGATCAGCGGAATTGAAGAAGCGGCAGTTGCCCTTTTGAATATCGGAACTGAAGAGATCAAAGGTCGCCAAGAGATACATGATGCTGCAGAGTTACTGAAAGCTGACAGCAATATCAATTATGTGGGCTTCGTTGAGGGCGATTCTTTGCTTAAGGGTGCGGCAGATATTATCGTATGTGATGGCTTTACTGGGAATATAGCTCTGAAAACAATTGAGGGTGCTGCATTAATGATCCAGTATTCTCTAAGTCGGGAGCTGTCAGCCACCTATCTTTCTAGGTTGGGTGCATTTATAGCTAGCTCTTCATTAAAGGGGTTTTGTGCAAAAATAAATCCTACTTTGTATAATGGCGCCAGTTTCCTCGGCCTTGATGGAGTTGTGGTGAAGAGTCATGGAGGGGCAGGTATTGACGGCTTCTCCTGTGCGCTGTCTGTAGCTATTATTGAGGCTCGAGAAAACCTACCTCAGCAGATTCAGGAAAAATTACCGAAACCTATAGCGCGAGCAGATAAAGGTCTAAACACCAAATAATAGTGTTAGCGATTAACTAATAAAAAATAACACTGGGAGTTACTCATGGAAGTCAACGCTCTAAATACAGGCTTAGGTTTTGTTTTCCCAGGCCAAGGGTCGCAGAAAATTGGGATGCTCTCGGAACTTGCAAATAAATACCCGATAATTACAAAGACATTTCTTGAGGCTTCTGATGTTTTGTCATACGACCTCTGGGATCTGTCTCAAAACGGCACCAAAGAAGACATTATGCTTACTGAGCGCACTCAGCCTTTATTGCTCGCAGCTAGCGTTGCCTTATGGAGAGTATGGGTAAAAGAGGGCGGATCTATGCCGCAACTAATGGCTGGACACAGTCTGGGTGAGTGGTCCGCGTTGGTTTGTTCTGGGGTAGTAGAGTTTTGTGATGCCGTACAATTAGTGAAGAACCGCGGTGCCTATATGCAAGAGGCAGTGCCATTTGGTAAAGGTGCTATGGCTGCAGTCATTGGTCTTAACGATGAGGCTGTTAAGGTTGTTTGTGCCGAGAGCTGCAAAGGAGAAGAGGTGACCCCGGTAAACTTTAATTCACCAGGTCAGATAGTTATTGCCGGTAATATAGATGCTGTCAACAGGGCGATGGAGGGCTGCAGAGAGGCTGGCGCCAAGCGAGTCTTGCCTATACCTGTTAGCGCACCTTTTCATACTAATTTAATGAAGCCCGCTGCGGAGAAATTGAACGAAGATATTAAGAAAGTTAAATTCCGCTCCCCACATACATTAATAGTTCATAATGTTAGTGCTAAAACTGAAACAGATCCAGAAATTATCAAAGAGCTAATGATAGAGCAGATTTACAGGCCAGTGTTATGGGTCGACTGTATTAATGCTATGTCAAATAAAGGCGTTAGCAGCTTAGTTGAGTGCGGAGCCGGTAAAGTCTTGGGCGGCCTATGTAAGCGTATTGATAGTTCTTTTAAAATACACTCAACTGAGGACGTGTCTTCATTAAGCCTCGCTTTGTCTGGGCTCTAATTACTTACACTGGTAGATCAAAGAGGATTTTAATATGAATTTTGAAGGTAAGGTGGCCCTTATTACAGGCGGTAGCAGAGGAATAGGTGCAGCTATTGCAGATGGACTAGGCTCTTTGGGAGCAACAGTTATTGCCACAGCAACTACTGATGAAGGTGCAAAAAAAATATCAGACCGGTTTCAAAGTAAAAACATAAAGGGTCGGGGTTATATTCTGGATGTCAGCAGTAAGACTTCAATTGAGCATATGATGAAGTCAGTTAAGAGTGACTACGAGCCCCCTTTAATATTGGTTAATAATGCAGGGATAACTAGAGATAATATCTTGATGCGCATGAAAGATGAAGAGTGGCTTGATGTCATGGATACTAATCTTAATGCTATATATCGCTTATCAAAGGCCTGCCTTCGTGGTATGACGAAGGCACGTTGGGGTCGGATCATTACAATAGGCTCTGTGGTCGGATCTATGGGTAATGCGGGACAAACAAACTATTCAGCAACAAAAGCTGGTGTCGGTGGATTTACTCGTTCATTAGCTAGAGAGCTTGGTCCGCGAAATATAACTGTTAATTGTATATCTCCAGGATTTATTGACACAGATATGACAAAAAATCTTAATGATGATGGTCGAGATGCTCTTTTGACGAGGGTTCCGTTAGGTAGGTTTGGTGCCCCTGAGGAGATAGCAGAGGTTGTGAATTTTCTGTCAGGAGATGCCGGAGCATACATTACCGGAGAGAATATTCATGTAAATGGCGGCATGTACATGTCGTAAGCATATGTTTTATATCATGAAATAATGAATTTCATTCAAGTGGTTACAAGGCGCGTTATTTCAATGTAAAATGCGCGCCTGATGTGAGTACTTTTTACAGAATTTTTATTATTTAGGTCATAGTTATAGGGTTTGAAGACGAAGCCTAATGGCTTATTTTTTTTTGAAGAATAGGAGATAAATATATCATGAGCAGCATTGAAGAACGTGTAGCAAAGATGGTTGCAGAGCAACTTGGCGTTAAAGAAGCAGATGTAAAAACTTCATCATCTTTCGTTGAGGATCTTGGTGCTGATTCACTGGATACTGTAGAGTTGATCATGGCTCTAGAAGAAGAATTTGATACGGAAATTCCTGATGAAGATGCCGAAAAAATATCGACTGTCCAAAATGCGATAGACTATATTAATTCAAATCTCACATAACTTAAGCTAGACTTGTATTTTTAAAGAAGCCGCTCCAGTGAAGCGGCTTTTTTTTGCCTGCAATTGCTTAACATATTTGGTTTAATTAAGTATGAATACTGATAACGAATACCTTTGTTTTGTAAACGGCGACATAGAATGTAATATTTCAGCTAAGGATCGAGGCCTTGCCTACGGTCATGGTCTATTTGAAACAATAAAAATTCACAGAAAAAAAGCACCTCTTCTGGAATA